>Ga0209499_1000028_pt1 | contig 110646 bp, 105 predicted proteins | sample C_130208_EF_Meta_FD_187306 | JGI IMG/M metagenome (GOLD analysis project Ga0209499, IMG submission 187306) | Freshwater microbial communities from Lake Croche, Canada to study carbon cycling - C_130208_EF_MetaG (SPAdes) (version 2) | ecosystem: Environmental > Aquatic > Freshwater > Lake...
CTGCTAGAACGTGCAACTTGCCCTTAGCAAGCCAGCCATCCCACAGCCACCGAATCGGCTCCGGCTTCACCTCGTCGCCGCGTATCAGGTGAACCCGTATCCCGGGATCAAGCGCATAGTCTGCGGCAATCATCGGAGCAGTCTCGGCTGCACTAAGGGGCGAACGCGGCAGAGCGCGTGCCATAGAGCGACGTAGGCACCACAGCGGGCACAGAAAGCGGGCGGTTTTGTGCGACTGAGGGGTGTCTTACAACTAGCACATAGGTGCATCTGGGCTTTATAATTCATCGGTAGAATCCTTTCGCCGCCGTATCCGTAGTGGGATTGGCGGCTTTTTTGCTTACGCGTTAGGAATGGTGCTCAGTCGAGCGATCTCAGAACCGGGAATAAACGTGCGTTTCCCCTGCTTGATCCTCTGGATCTGATTGTTTTTCAGCAATTGAAAAACGCTCCAGCGTGACGTGCGCAAATAACGCGCCGCCTCCTCAATCGAATAACGCTGGGAGATATCCAAGGGCAGCAGGACGCTACCCTTGATCTTTCGTGGCGCAGTCGCGCCCTCCATACCTGTTTGCATCTGACGGTCTCCGCTGTTATTTGACCGTCTGGGAGACTAATACCTACTTTGTTACTGTGTGCAACTAACTCTTGCAGCTAATTCGGGAATTTGGTCCGCGTCGGGCTGCGACTGCGCTGCGGATTGCGCGCTCTCGGATACCCGTCTTTTTGACGGCAATGCTTACTGCGTACTTCTCAGATCGCCCGGCACGCAGTTCAGCGTCGTAGATCATCAATGCCTCAGTAATCATGTCGTCGGTGACGGAGCGCACGCTGGCGGCCCGGGTTCGCCGCCCGCGCTTTGCCGTATGCACACGCAACGCCTTTCCAATGCTTCTTCGTGAATCCTTCGTGTAACGCTTGCGGGCGGACTCCATGAATGCGTGAATGCGGTCCAGAAACTTTAGAACGTCGGGATCACGGTCCCTGCCCCGACGGTGCGCCTCCCGGTACATGCCGGCAATCTGCCAAGCGTGCCGCGTCGATCCGGCCTTGGCCTGCGCGATAGCCGCGTCCAAGTCGAATAGAAAACGCGTGAAGTACCTTGCCTGCGTCAGCCCTGTTCGGGTTGGCCGTTGCCGTCGATACGGATTGTCAGGCTCGGTCTCGTGCGGGACCACTGGGTGCTGTTTACGGCGTCGGCGCCGCTCGCGCACGACCCAAGCACAGACTGCGGCCGGCCACAGTCTCGCATCGGTCGCGGCGGACGGGCGGCTCATAGCATCATCACGGCAGCGAGACGATCCTTTACAAAGCTCGCCACTAAATGCCCGTAGTGCTTTTCAATCATCGTGACAGAGGTTCCGCACAACCGTGCCACGTCGAGCGTAGTCATACCGCCCGCAATCGCTTGCGTGATGAAACTATGGCGCAACGTATAGAGGCACGTATCACTAGGCAGCTTTGCCTCTAACGCGGCAGCGCGGACTAACTGGTCCCAATCCGAGTGCGCCCACGGCTTGCCGTCGGGACGTGTCAGCAAGTGAGCCGCCGGGAGCTTGTCCTTTGCCAGTCTCTTGAACAGAGCCAGCGCCGCTGCTGATAGCGGTACCGTCCGGGAGCCTGTCTTGCCACGGAACGTGACCGTCTCTAACCGTCCGTCAAATTGCCCACGAGTCAGCGAGGTCAGCTCGCCTGCTCTAGCACCCGTCAACGCAGTCGCCGCCACGAGGTCGTACAGTGCGCCCTTGCACACGTCGAGTAGTGCCCGCCTCTGCTTCAAGTCCAGAAACAGAGTCCGGCGTTTTGAGGCATTGGCGTACGGCTTCACGTCGGCCCATTCACGGGCGGCGGCGGGATTCACCTTGCGATTAGAGACTGCCAGATTAAGCGCTGCCTTCAGAGCCGTGAGCGTCCGGTTTGACGTGGCCTTGCCTAGCTCTAGGTCATCACGCCACTTACGAATTCGAGGCGTCCGCAGCTTAGACAGCTCTGTCGCCCCGAATGGCGTGGCGTAGACCGTCCGCTCAAAGCGCTTCTCAGCATCATGAGCGCAGGCCTCGCCCTTTTCCTGCCGACGGTCCTTTACGTAATCCTCGCAAGCCTTAGAGACCGTGATCTCCGCGTTTGCGACTCCGGCATCCTGAGCTTCAAACCACTCTATAGCGGCCTCACGTGCCTTCTCGTAGTCAAAGGTATTTGAGGCAAAGCCTAGGGCGCGGTAGACCTTCTGGCCTGTCTCGCTGCGCATACGCGCCACCCACGAGCCTTCCCCGTCGCTGATCTTACGAAAGCCTAACGTCCGGCCCCGCCCCAGTGGAGCGCCCCAGTACGGCTCTCTTCTGGCCTGTAGTGAAGCGCGGACACGAACTTTGTTGATCTCGTTTGCCATGTCAGATTCTCATACGGACTTTGTACGGACTTTGTATCGCTGCCTACCGCAAACCACCCCTAACGACTTAGAGAGCAATTTCAGTGGGTTACAAAGTACAGCACACTACCGCACATGGCAAATATGCCTTCACACGGCAGGGGTCACTGGTTCGAAACCAGTACCGCCCACCAAATCGCCCGATAACTTTAAATTTATTATTTAATTCAAACACTTACAGCTGTTTTCTCGACCGACCTGCATTAATTGATCCGCTTCCCGTAGTCGGTACCGCAACGCCTCACAGTTGTGCTGTACCGCCACCAATGGATCACACTGCGGCGCGAATGTCGTGCAGTACTTTACCGCGCTTCGCTGTCAGCCGAGCCTGCCAGAGATCGTAAGCCAACTGGTGCGATAGCCAGCGCTCCGCGGAACCACCACGGTCCGCCCCCAACCACCGTTCGATCCGCAGCACCATCATCGGACCGATACCTGATCAACCATTCAGGACCTTCGACAGGGTCGTCCGATCTACTCCTAGCGCAAGGGCCGCGGCTGCAACGGTTAATCCCAGTGCCAGCAAAACGTCATCCCGGAGCGACTCACCAGGATGCGGTGGGTCAAACATTCGCATCATCAATTCCGCAGTGATAATCCTGATAATCAACAAGGACGGCGTCGCCGTCTTCCAACGAAAAAGTCAGCCGCCAGTTTCCGTTGACAGTCACAGTCCAGTGACCGGCTAATTGGCCTTTCAAGGCACTCAGATCACCAGCATCCAACCGCATCGCGGATCTGTTGCCCGCGCTCCCCATCCAAGCTGAGCAGTCTGCTTGGCAAGCTCGTTAGAAATGCGGCTGATCCCATTGGTTGCCCAACTGCTCGTGTTGCGTCTTCTCGAACGCTTGCTGTTCAGCTGCTTTTTCAGCCTCTTCTACTGGCTTCGGCCAGATCGTAAAATCAGCTAGCGCAACTTTTGCAGGCTGATCATGCAATTGTAGCAGCGCCACCTCGAGTTCCAGTAAAGCTCCGCGAGACAGCGCCAAACCATGCTCATTCGGCTGATAAATCGTCCCGGTCGCATAATCTTGGTACGGCGTCCGGGTTTGCTCAATATGATTACCCAGTATATGCGCCACCGGTTTACCCTCGGTAAAGCGGACTAACCGCTCGGTGCTGGCCCGAAAGGCCGGTAAGTCACGGACATAGAGTCGGCCCGGGTACAAACTATCGCCCGTGAACAGCAAGGCGGTCTGTCGATCGTAGAACGCGAGGCTCGTGTCGGCGTGACCGGGAATCGAAAGGACGTCGAGGAGGCGATCACCCAGATCGACTCGACCCACCTCTTCGGGCCATTGGCTAATGCCCAAAAATTCTTTTTCTACCGCCACGTCGGCCGCAATCAATGTCACCGGCATCACCGGGTCGTGCAGCGCCAACAGTCCGGCATCACCTGCCACATGGTCGCCATGGCCATGCGTATGCAGCACGAGCAGCGGGATACTGGTCCGCCCCATGCGCGTCAGCCAACGGTGCACCGTGCGCTGCAGCGTCGGCGCAAGGTTGCCCTGACGAGATCCCGTATCCAGCAGCAGCGCCCTGTCGGTCCCGAAGAGGAGGTACAGAAAAGGCTTCTCGAAATCCGTGCAGCCTGACTGACGCAGGATATACAGCGTGGGATTGTATTCGTGCACCTGCCATTCGGGCATCTCCATGCAGCGCGGCCCGCCCGTCAGCCACCGTTCGGGCAGTGCACCCGCCTGAAATGCTGCTGCGTCGACTAAGACCGCCTGTGCCGCAACGGATGGCGGCGCCAGACAGCCCAGCGCCGCGCTGATCGTCAGGATCACCGCTGCAAGCCGAGCGCCGAGGTGGGCACCGGTTGTCGCGTCGCGGACAGACACCCCAGTGGTGTTCATTACGGTCCTATGGCGTGGTACCGCCGTGGCGGGGCGCGCAGTCTGCGCCCTAAAAGAGAGGGTTTCCTGGTGCTTTATCGCCACCCCTGGGCCACGATTAATAAGTGCCTTGCGACTGGCGGACGCCAGCCTTGAGCACAAAATCGACATGCTCCAATCGCGTGACGTCCTCCAATGGGTTCCCCTTCACGGCCACGATGTCCGCCACTTTTCCCGCCTCCAAGGTGCCGACCCGGTCCGAGACGCCGAGCAACTCGGCAGCGACCACCGTTGCCGAACGCAGCGCCTGCTCGGGCGTCATGCCAAAGCGCACCATGTGCGCGAACTCGATGGCAGGATTGGTGCCCCAATCAAACCCGCCAATGTCGGTGCCAAACGCGATCTTCACGCCCGCTTTGAGCGCACGCCGAAAGGTTTCCTCATGAATTTTGACCATGTCCAGCCACACGGGCGCACCGGCCTTAGCGCGCCCCTCGGCGACATACTGGCCAACATAAATGGTTGGCACATAGTAAATGCCCTTCGCAACCATCATCGCGAGGTCTGCATCCGCGATGTAATTACCATGCTCAATGCTGTCCACGCCCGCTTCGACGGAGTTATGGACTCCTTGTAGTCCCATCGCATGAGAGGCAATGCGATGGCGTTGGCGGTGCGTCTCATCAACGATCGCCCGCAACTCTTCGAGCGTAAAGGTCGGGATATCGTCGAGCACACCGCCAGCAACCACGCGGTACGAACGATCGGAATAGACTTTGATCCAATCAACACCGTGCGACAGTTGCTCGCGCACGGCCCGCCGACCGCCGTCCGCGCCATCCACTTCCTGCACCCCTTTGGGCATAACCAAAGCAGGCGCATAGCCGAGCAATGGATAGGCACCCGTCACATCCATCGACCGGCCGGCCACCTGCATGCGCGGACCGGGAATCACGCCCCGTTCGATCGCGGTCCGTACATCCACATCGGCATAACCTGCCCCTTCGGTTTCGACGTCACGAATCGAGGTAAAGCCCCAACCGAGGATGCGCTTAGCGTTGGTCGTCGCCAGGATGGTCCGGTACTCTGGCGACTGTTTGAGCAACTGCTCATCGTAATCTGCTGCGGTAATGTCCCCCTGCAGCAACACATGCGTATGGGTATCGATGAGACCAGGCAAACATGTCTCGCTACTGAGATCGGTCAACGTACCCGCCGGGTGCCCTGCGCTGGCGGCCCGCACGCTAACAATGAGCCCATTGCGTACCTCGACATAAGACTCGCCCCGCAAACCAGCCGAAGTCCCGTCCCACAAGTGTCCGCAATGCAGCCACTGACCGCCAGTCACCGCGTCTGCGGGCGTTACCGACCACGCCGCAGCGCCGACGCATACCGACACCAACACGAAAAGGACCTTTACCAGACAATTAAACATGGCCGCCTCGCAATTACTCAATGCCAAACTATAGCTAACCCGTAAACACGGGCCGTGCGTGCGGACAATAGATCCGGCGTACCAGCATCGTCAACCACCAATCCACCGGAGCAACGAACGGATTGCATCCGGACATGATGAAGAACCATGTCTCTACCGACACCGACTCTAAACCGAACCCACGCTGAAGACGAGCTCCACAACTAGACAGAAACACTAACCTCTATAGTCCGCTAGCCCAAACCGACCGCGGCGAAAAAATCCGCAAGTAATTCTTCGAACAAACCTCTTCAGCCCACGGGTTTAGCAATACCTAAATAGAAACGTCCGAACGCTCCCAGATCAAGAAAAAACGCTAAATTCTATTGAATACCACTGAGGTTGTATGCGAGAATTAAGACGTTTTGCACTCTTTATCTTCGAGCTCTCGACCCGAAATAGTACGCAGCGGAACCATATCGTGAGGGCTGCTCTGCCTCAATAAACCCTGCCGAAGGAGCGATCTGTTAGAACTGCTGGATGACCGCGTAGGCACTCGCGCGAGCATCGTGACCAATCAGTTGCCAAGTCCGTCTGGCAACTCCTCCATCCGCAGCTTCTGCCGCTGCGCGGCAGACTGTGTCTGGGGCCCGGATAGTTGACTGCATGTGACGATCCGAGAATATAAAGTTACAGCACTGACGAGAAACAGTCAGTCACGTTCCGCCGGAATGGGCGGTCACAATCGTCGGAATACGCATGGAAAGCACACGCATGTTAGAAAAATTCCAGATAACCCAGACCGACATACTGGCCTTACGTGAGGTTGGAGGCCTGCTAGAAAGTACAATTGAGCAGGTCGTCGCTGACTTTTATACGTGGCTGGAAGGACACGCGGAGTATGGGCATTTTTTCGCTGGCAACCCAAAAATGCGTGCTCGCGTGCAGGCCTCGCAAGTCGAAAACTGGCGCACTTTTTTCGCAGCGTCACTCGACGATACCTACTTCGCCAGCCGTCGTAACATCGCCACCGTTCATGCCAGAATCGATTTACCGAATGATATTTACCACGCTGGCATGCACGTTTCTCTGCAAGGAATTATCAAACGTTTACGCGAAATGATGCCGCGCTCAGCAGAACGCGAGCAACTAGAATCTTCAGTCATTAAGATGGTGTTCTTCGACACCTTCCTAGTCACTGAAGAAATATCGCGCGTGCAGAAAGAGAAGGTGATTCTGACTAGCAACGCGATGCAACAAATATCGACACCCGTTTTGCCGGTATGGGAAGGCGTATTGCTGTTGCCGTTAATGGGTGCAATCGACTCGGTGCGCGCGCAGGACATCATGAATATAACGCTGAACAAAATAAGCGAAACCAGTGCGCGCATCTTTGTCCTCGATATCAGCGGCGTCACAATTGTCGATACGGCGGTAGCGAACCAGCTGATTCGGGTCACGAAAGCCACTGGACTGATGGGCTGCCAGTCTATTATCTCTGGCATATCCCCTTCGATTGCACGCACCTTGGTCGAGCTAGGCGCCCAACTCGGCGGCGTCAAAACCACAGCCACGCTGCGCGATGCCCTCGATCTGGCACTCAAGGAAATCGGGCCGGGTGATCCACGAAACACTACCAACCGAATTTCGCCGTTAGTTTAAGCGCTGCTGATACTACGCACCAACTTTCAGCATGAACGATACATTCACCCGTAGCGCCGGCGAATCAGCCACCTCGACATTGGTCAATGGTTGTCTCGTGGTCACTCTTTCAGGTGAAATAGCCACTAGCCTCTCAACATTGCAAGAGTATGTACTACGCCGCACCCAAGACTCGCAGGCACGTGCCGTATTAATTGAAATGGCCACAGTGCGATTTATAGACCGCTCGGAATTCGAGGGGCTCCGAGCAATGGTAGAAATGCTGCGTTTCCTCGGCACCCCTGCAGTCTTTATTAGTCTGCATGCGGGAATCGTTGCCTATCTGGTAGAAAATAACATTGACACCTCGGGGCTGACGTTCAAAGCCCATCTGGAAGACGCGCTGCGCGATGGATTCGAGATCATCCGTTGAGCAGTAATTTTCGAGACCAAGTTGACTATTCTATTAGCACCGAAGCAGACGTCATGCGGACGATCGCGCACATCTCTCAACTTCCCATGTTGTCTGATGCTACAAAAATTGACCAAGCTCTCCTCGCGACCATGGCAGCCGAACTGTCCTCCAATATCGTAAAGTACGCCGGTCATGGCCGACTGACAATCACGCGAACCGAACGTATAGGTACGGTCGACATCGATATCAGCGCGACCGATAACGGCCCAGGCATTAAGGATATTGATCGCGCGATGACAGACCACTTCAGTACGGGCACCTCACTGGGTCTCGGCTTGCCGAGTGTGCGGCGCATGGCTGACCATTTTTGGCTGCAGTCCTCGCCGCAAGGCGGAACTAGAATCTGTGCACGCAAGCGTATTGTCGGGACGCGACAACGTGTCGGCCAGGCAACGCCACCAGCGGGCTTTGCTACCCCTATTCACGTCACACCCACAGCGGCACCGCCAGCCGGATTCGCGGCGTCCAGCTGGGAGTTGGGCCTGAGTATGCGTCCCTGCCCGGGCTACTCGGTCTCCGGAGATCGCGCTCTCTCGTTACGCAGCGAGCGCGGTCTTCTACTGGGCATTCTCGATGCCTCAGGACATGGCCCACGGGCTGATGAAGTTGTTAATCGTTGTTGCGAAATTTTTTCAACGGCAACGCACGCCAACTTACCGCGACTGTTGGCTGAGATGGATTCTGCGTTACTCGGCAGTCTCGGCGCTGCGGCCGGTCTAGTCCATCTCGATACGGAAGATGGCTCATTCACCTATCTGGCTTTAGGTAATACACGGATCGGCCATATCGGCATCGCGCCCTGGACGGGATTCTCGAATGAAGGGGTCCTCGGTGGCGGAATTCGTCGCGCCGCCGTGCAAACTGGACAGTTACACCGCGATGATCTGCTTTTGCTATGGACCGACGGCCTACCGGAATCGGGGTGCACTGCACTCGCCACTTCGCTGTCGTTCCGGCCCGCACAAGACATCGCTAGCGCACTTCTAAGGACACTTGCAAAACCTTATGACGATGCGGCTTGTTTGGTATTGCGGTGGCTCGGGTGAGCATTCTTGGCACGCTACCGCTTCCGCATATCCACGCGGTCTTTCAAACACGCCGCCGCGCCTACGAATTGGCGAAGGAATTGGGCGTAAGCGAATTCACGGCAAGAGGCTTTGCCGCGCGGGTGTCCGACATGGGCCGTTTGTGCTTAACAAGCCTCAGGATTCCCACCGTCCGAGTCAATTTGAATCGGGAAACTTACACCAGTGAGCTAGTATTCGAGTTCCATGACAACGCGCCCGTTGAACCACCACCAGCTCCAATAGAGTCGGCCGCCGGATTCCAACTTTCTGCTGCCTGTTCAATTCCGGCAGCGTCGTGGACGGCAGCAAAACAAGAAGCCCTACGCGCATTACTGAACAAGCAAACGCGCGAGGAACTGACGGATAGCCTGCAGCAAAAGAACGCAGCATTGGCGGAAGCTGCGAAGCAGCTTGAAGATGCATCACGCGCTAAGGGTGAATTTTTCGCCACCATGAGCCATGAGATACGCACGCCAATGAACGCTATCATTGGCCTATCAGGACTCTGTCTAGATACCGGTTTAACTGACCAACAAAAAAAATACATTTTAGGAGTGCACAGCTCTGCGAGAAGCCTGCTTTCAGTGATCAATGACATCCTCGACTTCTCTAAGTTCGAAGCCGGAAAATTATCTTTAGCCGATGCCGATTTTGAACTGCAGTCAGTCATGGATTTACTGGAGTCGATCGCAGGGCACCTCGCTTCTGAAAAAGGCATCCAATTCAGTCTGTCAATTTCAGCAGACGTACCGAGAAATTTACGCGGTGACGCCGCCCGTCTGGGTCAAGTTCTGCTTAATCTGTCAGCAAACGCGGTCAAGTTCACAAACAGCGGGTGGATCAATATCGCCGTATTACTCAAGCGAACGGGAGACGATTATAGCGAGCTTGAGTTCAGAGTCAGCGACAGCGGTATCGGCATCAGCATCTCTCAGCGCTCAAACTTGTTCATCGCCTTCAGCCAAATCAAAAAGTCAACGTCTCACGGTTTACACGGCACCGGTCTTGGGCTAGCGCTCAGCAAACGAATTGTCGAAATGATGGCTGGTCGCATATGGGTTGAGAGCGAACCAGGAGTCGGCAGCTGTTTTTATTTCACAGCCCGCTTCGGCCACAGTCAATATCGCTCCATTAGGCAACATAACTTAGACTGTAATCGACTAGATTTGGTAACAGAAGCAAGAGCCTGCCTCACTGGTGCCCGCGTATTAGTTGCAGAAGACAACTCTTTCAATCAATTGGTCATAGAGGAACTTTTGAAGCAAGCGGGTATCATCGTAAGACTCTGTAGCAATGGGCGCGAGGCGATAGAACGGTTAGCGGAAGAATCTTTTGACATCGTACTCATGGATTGCCAGATGCCGGAAGTCAATGGCTATGAGGCTACGAGGCTGATCAGGGCAGACTCTCTTCTTGCGAATCAGTGCGTGATTGCAATGACAGCGAATGCGGCGCAGGAGGATCGTGAGCGCTGTGTCGCCGCTGGCATGAACGATTTTCTAGCTAAACCGATCGATCCAGAAACCCTATATTTGCTACTGGCGAAATGGATACGCGCATCGGGACGCAGCCCTGAAACTACCCCGTAGAGCCACCACACTCGACTGCGTTTAGCACAATCCTGTGCATTGCAAGCCCACTTTATTTTCACCCTAATGCGTACCTAACGACAGCACCATTCAAACTATGGCCTGCAAACGTCAAGTAAATCTGACGATCGCTGATTGTAATATCTAATCGCATGCGACGATCTAGCAGTTCGACGAACGAAGCCAAAAACACTGGATCGATCTCATAGATTTCGATCAATGCGGATCGATGAATGGGCGGCTCTGCGGCCAGACGACTTAGGAGCAAGCGGATGTCCTTGTGCGGATAGATCACGAGACGCGGCGCAGCTTTGGCAGCCTTATGCAAACGGGCAGCTTCTGGCAGACCCACCTCGATCCAAGCCTGTAGCGTGCCGGTCAGATCACGAATAGAGAGCGCTGGCAGCTCGGGATCGGATAAGCCACCTTTGGAAAATGCAAGGCCCTCGGTGTGCTCTAGGCAGTAGGCAAGAACACGTGTGGCGAGGTACTCCTCACTTTCCGAAGGGTGACGAGCAGCACGAAAGGACAGTGACTCATACACGCCACGGTCTGCATCGTTTAGCGTGACCTCAAGGGTATAGATAGTCGCACTTAAAGCCACGCGGCCCCCTGCACACCTAGCGAACCGTTAGGAGCGCTGGCGCAGCTCCGTACACAGGGGTCGGTTCCCCTAGTTACGCGATGCACAATGTGCGCACGCGGACAAAGGCGAACAAAAAACCCTGCTGCACTGCACAACGTAATCCCTGCTGCCCGTATTCCAACCATGCTACTGACCTCCCGATCGTTTTAACTTGGTGCGCACAGCCATTTCCTTGTTCCGCAAATAGGAACGGGACGCGCCGGCAGTCCAGTTCGAAAGCACCCCTCGGAGCACGTTCGGCACACTCGCCTAACCGAAGGACCCCATTCAAGCGTCGCGCGGCATCCATCGCACACCGGTTGCGGCGCGAAATCGCGGAGTCACGCACGAAGTGGGCGCTGAAAAGGCGCCTGCGGGCGACTCGTAGCCGCCACTACGGCAACGGCCGACCATATCAATCGGACAACGCTTGTCTTCGTCGCGATCGACGCTCACCATCCTGCTACAGGATTAGGGGAGTTCAGCGATGTGCAACTGCAACAATGTAAGAGTGGTCAGTTTAAAGTGTGCGGAGGCGCTCGTCGCAATTTTATTGACTACCAGCGTTTGTGCTGCCGTCAGCGTCGAGCAGCCCGGATTCACTCTGGAACAGGCCACCGCCTACCCCTTTGTCGACCACCTGGTCAGCGCAGCAGCGATTGACCGCGTCGCCTGGGTCCGCATGGTCGGCGGTGTCCGCAACATCTTCGTTGCAGACGTGGCCACAGCCAACCCACGACAGGTGACGCAATTCACTGCGGATGATGGGCAAGAACTCACGCAATTGACCTTCTCGGCCAACGGTGAACAATTAGTCTTCGTCCGCGGGGGTGATCACGATTCCAATTGGCCGGCCCCCGGCGGGCTCCAGCCGAACCCAGCCTCATCCGCTGCAGAGCCAAAAATCGCGCTCTGGTTGGCCGACCCATTGGGCAACACGCCCGCTCGAAAACTCGTCGACGGCGATGCGCCCGCCCTCTCCGCTACCGGCCAGTTGGCCTACATCCACGACCATCAGGTCTGGACGGCTCCTCTCGATGGCCAGCCAGGTGCACGTTTGTTCTTTGATCGCGGACAGGACGGGGCACTGTCGTGGTCACCCGATGGCCAACAATTGGCGTTCGTCTCCCACCGCGGGGACCATGCGTTTATTGGCGTCTATACGGGGGAGGACCGACCTCTACACTGGCTCGTACCCTCCACAGGCTTTGACGGCCACCCTATCTGGTCAGAGGATGGCAAGAAGTTGGCCTTTATTCGCCTCCCAGGCGAGGGTGGTCCACCACCCGCCCTCCTTAAACGATCGCCTGCGCCTTGGGCGATTTGGTCGGTAGACGTCGCTACGGGAGCGGGGCACGCGGTTTGGAATAGCCCGGAGACCTTGCGTGGTTCCTACCCAGATGTCGCGGGCGAAGCTAATCTGCACTGGGCGGGTAACGACCAATTGACCTTCTTGTCGGAGGTCGATAATTGGCCACACTTGTATGTCGTGGCTGAAAAAGGTGGTGAAGCCCACCTGCTTACCCCCGGCCCCTTCATGGTTGAACACGTTGCCGTCAGCAAAGATGGCCGATCACTCGTGTATTCCGCCAACACCGGCACTACTGCAGATGACGACGATCGGCGCCACCTCTTCCGCGTCGGGATCTCCGGGGGGGCGCCGACGCCACTGACCCGCGGCGAGAGCTTGGAATGGTCACCGGTGACTTGGTCCGCTGGCGTGGCGTTCATTGGCGCCGATGCCCGCAATCCTGGAGCAGTGCATATTCTCCCTTACAAGGGCGCAACGCCCAAACCGTTGCCCGGCCAAGCGCCGCCGGCAACCTTTGCGGGCGCCCGTTTTATTACGCCCAAGCAGGTCACATGGACAGCACCCGATGGTCTGTTGATCCACGGCCAATTGTTCCAACAGCCCGACGGCGTGGCGGCCAAACCCGGCGTCATCTTTGTCCACGGTGGCCCGCCCCGGCAAATGCTGCTCGGCTGGTCCTATATGCGCTACTACGCGAATGCCTATGCGGTAAACCAATACCTTGCAGCGCATGGATTCGTAGTGCTGTCGGTCAACTACCGATTAGGGATCGGCTATGGCTACGACTTTCAACACCCCGCAAATGCGGGCTGGACCGGATCCTCGGAATACCAGGATGTCGCTGCCGGTGGACGCTACTTAGCCGGTCTTCCCGGCGTGGATCCCCAACGCATCGGTATTTGGGGTGGATCCTACGGCGGACTGCTCACCGCTTTAGGGCTTGCACGGGACTCCGACCTGTTTAAAGCCGGCGTAGATATCCACGGCGTCCATGATTGGTCTCGCGACATCGGTTTCGACGAGAGCAACGCACCCCGCCTGCGCTATGAGAAAAGCGATTTAGAGGAAGCGCTCGCTGTGGCCTTCAAGGCCTCACCCGTTGCCGACATCGACCGATGGACCTCACCGGTAATGCTGATTCACGGCGACGACGACCGCAATGTGCATATCGGCCAAACGATCGATTTGGCGCGGCGCCTACGCGACCATGGCATCACCCATGAAGAATTGATTATTCCAGACGATATCCACGACTTCTTGCGCGATGCCAATTGGGCCAAAGTGGATGCGGCAACCGTTGACTTTTTGACACGCAAACTAGGCGCACAATAAGACCGCAGGAGCGAACCCGTCACTACCGCAGACTGCCCCGCAGAATCAGGCAGGGGGAGTCGGCCGCCAAGGCGGACCCTACTCTCGCAGCAACAGGCCATCCAAGGCCCCGCATCGCCTCTTTGCCGCCTTCCAGCAGGTCAATCAGCACCAATGCCCACATTAAGTCCAATACCGGCCCATAAACAGTAGGATTACTCCAACTTACGGCCCATGATGCCCTTACTCTTATAATGAAGGAGCGGACATTTTGCGGGCCAATGGCTACTAACGCTCTCACTCCGTATCCCTGCTGGAATCTGGCGGAACTAACGGTATAGATATATGGCAACTAGAATCCTTCCAGTCGCAACCCGCATCTACCGTTTGGTCGGCGCATTCATGCTCCTCGCCATTCTAACCGGCGCCATTTCCCTACGCACACTGTCGCGACTGAAGGTCAATGGCCCGGTGTATAACGGCATCGTCTTGCAGAAGGACCTCCTCGCCGATATTCAACCGCCACCGCTATACCTAATCGAAAGCTACATGACCGTGTTGGAAATGCTCGGAGAGGCCAATCCCGCTACCCTGCGAGACCACATTTCCAAGCTCAAAACCTTGCATGATGATTTCACAGAACGCTCGAAAGTCTGGAGCATAAAATTAGCGGGCACACACACCGGCGAACTGCTAACCGAACAGTCGCGCCGATACGCACTGCCAATGTTTGCCGCGATCGAAAGCGAATTTATCCCCGCCATACTGCGCCAAGACAAAGCGGCCGCATCCTCTCTAGCCTACGAAAAAATAAAAAATCAGTATCTCAGTCACCGCAAAGCCATCGACGAGCTAGTCGCTTTGGCATCCAAGAATAGCGAACAAGAAGAATTGTCCGCACGACGCGAATCGAACGAACAGACATTCTTACTAATTGCCGCATTGACAGCAGGACTGCTGCTCATCGGCATCTATAGTTCTCTGATGGTACGTTCCTTGATGCAGATTTTGAAGGCAACGGCCAATCTACTTGGTTCGGGATGCCTAGAGGTTTCCAGTGCCGCAACACAAGTATCGGCGTCGAGCCAAAGTCTAGCGGCAGCATCGAATCAGCAAGCCGCGTCTGTTGAAGAGACCAGCGCATCGCTAGAAGAAGTGGCGAGCATGGTCCGGGTCACGGCGAACAATGCCGAAAAGGCAAAACTGCTGGCAGCGGAAACACGTTCTGCAGTGAACCACAGCTCCCAGAGCATGACAGAACTCAATAAAGCGATGGAAGAAATCGATGCGGCGAGCACACAGGTTGCTCGCATCGTGAAAAACATTGATGAAATCGCATTCCAGACCAACATACTCGCACTCAACGCCGCCGTGGAAGCTGCACGCGCTGGTGAATCCGGCGCTGGGTTTGCTGTAGTCGCAGACGAGGTCAGATCGTTAGCGCAACGCAGTGCGGCAGCGGCACGGGAAACCGCAGAGAAGATTGAGGTCGCACTCGAAAGTAGTCAAAAGGGCTTGCAGTGCACCATCAAAGTAGGTGACGCACTGCTAAGGATCACTGAGAAGGTAGGCTCCACCGACATCATCGTTGGCGAGATAGCCACGGCGGCACGTGAGCAGGCGCAGGGCCTTGAACAGATCAATGAGGCAATCAGTCAGGTAGACCGTGTCTCGCAAGGCAACGCCAATAACGCCGAGCAAGGCGCTAATGCAGCGGCCAATCTCAGTGGGCATGCAGCCAGCCTGCAGGCTTTAGTGGCCCGATTGCGACTATTAGTCGGTGGGAAACCAGAAGCAAAGACGGCATCCACCTGGGGCATGAATTAGGCGTTTACCCCTTGGATGAAGCTCGAGTATGTCGACCGTGATCGCGGCATTGCGATGACCAAAGCGCGCCGCTAAAAATGGGGAGCCGAGCGCAAGGAAAGAAGCGCTGCACGCCGGCTAGGCTGCCTGTTATGTCAAAAAAAACCAACTCACCACAGTGATCTGTGTACGCTCCGGCACGTCAAACAACCACGTAGTGGACCGAAATACACCGTCCGTTTGGCTATTCAAAGAGTGACAGGACAAACCTCATGACCACCTTTGTTCCCACGCAATCGCTGGCCCACGCTACCCGCCGTCTTTGGCTGCCTGTTGCGATCACCGTCGCGCTACTCGTGATTGGCTCTTGGGGCGCTGCAGCAGCCCATGCAGAGGGCTGGAAGCAAACCATCCAAATCTTTCGCATCAACCATAGCTCCGTTGCGATGTCGCTGGTCACTGCGCCTCCAGCTGGGCATAGCCTTGGCGATCTGCGGGTCCTTCCCGCAACGCCGATCTACGACGTGAACGGCGTCGCCATTGGACGCCTCGACGCACAAATGGTAACGACGAGCATCGATTACCCAAGGATTGGTGATGAAATCCGCATGACCAATCTGAACTTTAACTTCGGGCAGCCCGCAGGCAATGCTGCAGGGTCGCCGCATTCGCTGCTCGTTAGCGGCAGCGGAGTCTATGCCACGGTCCACAGCACCTTGCCGACGGGTGCGGTATTAGTCAGGGCCATCACCGGCGGTACAGGCGCCTTCACGGGCGCACAAGGCTACGCGGAAAGTGAACATTTGCACGATGGCTCTTGGTGGCACACCTTCCATATCTCCGGGGTCTCCGTCCGTCTGGCGCCTGAGCTATTCCGACCGTAGCGACGCCCGCTAAGCCTCTAGCGCCCCTCTTTGCCGCCAAACTGTGGTCAGACGACCCCGCCCTGGTGGCCCATGACTGGGACCCTGCCCACAGCGCAGGGGCTTCCATTACGCCTGGCGTGGGCGGAGCAATGGGACGGCCCCCTAGTCCGGGGAGAGCGTAGCTCTCCAGCCGCGCCTGTGCAGACACTTGTCCGCGCAAGACGTCGCCTTGGCAGCAAAAATCGTTCGCGCCGCCCTCGCCGAACACTTTGGGTGTCGTTCTAGTGTCCTCCTTAGGACAACCAAGGTAGGCTTCTGCCCATGCGAACATGCATCCCCGCCGCTGACCCCACCCTCGCGCAGTACAGCCACACGGTCCTCGCCAACATAAACACGGCTGTGGAACGGATGCTCCTAGACCATGCCCCCGGCGCAAACAGGCCAATGAAGGCGCCGACCCGGACTGGCCCACGCGGGAAAAGGCGCCTTTCCCAATGCAATTGAAGCTGCAGGAAATCACCAAGCGCGTCGGAGCCGAGCCGTGGCTCTACAGTGTCGATTTGGCGCCGCGCCCGGGTGAGGTCACCGTACTGTTAGGCGCCACACGCGCTGGGAAAACCACCTTACTGCGGCTCATGGCGGGTCTGGACACTCCAACAAGTGGCCAACTGTGGGTCGATAACGAAAACGTGACCGGTGTAAGTGTCCGCCGACGCAACGTGTCGATGGTCTACCAACAGTTCATTAATTACCCCTCAATGACGGTAGCGGAAAACATTGGCGCTCCGCTGAAACTGCGCGGTGAAAAACAGGTGGCGCAACGCGTGCGCGAGATTGCGGAAAAACTGCACATTGCCCAGCATTTAGCCAGCTATCCCTCGACCTTATCGGGGGGCGAGCAACAGCGTGTTGCCCTTGCGCGCGCACTAGCAAAGCGTGCGCCCTTAATGCTCCTAGACGAGCCCTTAGCCAACCTAGACTACAAACTACGAGAGGAACTTAGAGGAGAATTGGCCCATTTGTTTTCTAGCGGCGAGTCGACGGTCGTCTATGCCACCACAGAACCCGCTGAAGCGTTGCTGCTGGGTGGATATACAGCCGTCATCGATGCAGGTGAATTACTGCAATATGGACCAACCACTGAAATTTTTCATCGCCCAAAATCGCTCCGCGAAGCCCGCGCCTTTAGCGACCCACCGATGAATTTATACCAAGCCGACATTCAAGAACATATTCTGCGCATGAGCGGCGAACTGAGCATTCCAATGCCAGCGCACACTGCACCACCGGGCGCTGTTGTAGTGGGATTTAGGGCCAGCGCGTTGCGCTTGAATGCGCAGCCCGGTGATATCGGTCTAGAAGGAACCGTCGTTCTAAGCGAGATCACCGGCTCTATGTCTTTTCTCCACCTCAGGACCCCCATGGGGAACTTGGTGGCGCAACTCAACGGCGTCCACACGCATCGAATGGGGACCGAAGTCACCGTCTATCTAAGCCCTCAACATCTTTATATTTTTGGCACGAACAGCCAGCTGTTATCGGCACCCGTGCGGAATCCATGACATGGCACTGATCGATCTGGATATTTCACACACTTATAACCCTGGCCGGCCAGAGCGCGCCTACGCACTGCTTCCACAAAAAATAAGTTTCAAGGATGGCGGGGCCTACGCGCTGCTTGGCCCATCCGGGTGCGGAAAAACCACGCTGCTAAACATCATCTCGGGACTAATCACACCCTCCGAGGGAAGCGTAAAAATTGATGATCGAGACGTGACGTCTCTGACACCACAGCAACGAAATATCGCGCAAGTTTTCCAATTTCCCGTGATCTACGACACGATGACAGTGGCCGAAAATCTCGCCTTCCCTCTCAAGAATCGTCGGATGCCCGACAAGATAATCAGACAAAGAGTAGGGGAAATAGCCGAAATGCTCGAACTGAGCCCGCACCTGCATCAGGCCGCCACCGGACTTTCAGCAGAGCAACAACAGAGAATTTCCTTAGGCCGAGGCCTCGTTCGCCCTGATGTAGCCGCCGTACTTCTCGATGAGCCACTCACCGTCATTGACCCACATCTAAAATTTCAATTGCGGCGTAAATTGAAACAGATACATCAAGAATTGAAGCTAACTTTTATTTACGTAACCCACGATCAGGTCGAGGCACTTACATTCGCCGAAGAAATCGTCGTCATGAGCCAAAGCAAGGCCATCCAAATAGGCAGCGCTCAGCGTCTTTTCGAACGTCCCGAACACACTTTCGTCGGTTATTTTATTGGCTCTCCGGGGATGAACTTTCTACCGGCCAACTTCAGCGCCGAAGGACTCGACATTGCCGGCTACCGACTGGCCTGCCCTACCACCTATCGGCTACCACTTGGCGCACTAAAGTTCGGTATCCGACCGGAGTATGCGATTTTTTTGCCAGCGGACGCGCCCGGCGCTCTACCCGTGAAAATTACGCGGGTACAGGATCTGGGGACCCATCGACTGGTGACAGCGACTCTTGACACGCATGTTTTAAAAATACGAGTAATGGAGGATCGACTGCTTCCACAGCCGGATGAAATGGCGTGGCTCGACGTACTGAATGAGCACTCCTGTTTTTATCAGAATGAGCGGTTGGTCGTATGATGCAAGCCGCAGTTGCCGATGAATAAACCCACTAATCAAAAAGCATGGTTGCTCGTGCTACCCATGCTGATCTGCGTTGCCTTCTCGTCGATCCTCCCCTTAATGACTGTCGTAAACTATTCTGTCCAAGACATCATCTCTCCTGAGCGTCGCGTATTTGTAGGGACGGAATGGTTCGCAAGTGTGCTTCGAGACCCCGAACTCCATGCCGCGCTACTCCGGCAAGCTGTTTTTTCAATTTCCGTACTTACCATTGAAATACCACTAGGAGTCCTGTTGGCTTTATTAATGCCATCTCAAGGTTGGAGAGCCTCAACGACGCTGGTAGTAGTCGCCCTGCCGCTGCTCATTCCTTGGAACGTGGTTGGGACGATCTGGCAAATTTTTTGCCGCACAGATATTGGCCTTCTGGGAAGCACGTTGAAGGCGATTGGCGTCGACTATAGCTATACGGGTGACGCCCTCCAAGCATGGCTCACCGTACTGTTGATGGATGTCTGGCATTGGACCCCGCTCGTGGCGCTATTAGGGTACGCCGGGCTGCGGGCGATTCCGGAGGCTTACTATCAAGCAGCACGCATTGACGGCGGCGGACGAATCGCCATTTTCAGGTACATCCAACTTCCGAAAATACGCGGCGTGATGATGATCGCTATTTTATTGCGACTTATGGATAGCTTCATGATTTATACGGAGCCATTCGTGCTCACCGGTGGCGGGCCCGGGAATGCGACAACGTTTCTCAGCCAGTATCTAACGCAGAAAGCTGTCGGCCAGTTTGACCTCGGACCGGCAGCTGCTTTTTCCCTGATCTACTTTCTAATTATTATGCTCTTGTGCTTCGTGCTCTATAACTGGATGCAACGCCTCGGTGGCCCCTCGAGAACAAAGCCATGAAGGCCCGCTCGGCAGTGCTGATCATCTATATCCTTCTCTCTCTGTTACCCATTTACTGGATGGTCAACATGAGCCTGAAGAGCAATGCAGAAATTCTCGCAAGCTTTACGCTATTCCCAACAAATTTCACATGGTCAAATTATCATACGATTTTGACAGATAGCAGCTGGTACTCCGGCTATATCAATAGCGTTATCTCCGTCAGTATTAATACTGTGATTTCTCTTACGGTCGCACTCCCCGCAGCCTACGCCTTTTCGCGTTACCATTTTTTAGGCGACAAACATCTGTTCTTTTGGCTATTGACCAATCGCATGACGCCACCAGCGGTGTTCCTACTGCCTTTCTTCCAGTTATATAGTACCGTCGGACTGCTCGATACACATCTCGCGGTAGCTCTGGCACACCTGGTCTTCAACGTGCCGCTGGCGGTTTGGATCCTGGAAGGATTCATGAGCGGCATACCGCGCGAAATTGACGAAACGGCTTATATTGATGGCTACACCTTCCCGCGTTTCTTCGCGCGCATATTTTTGCCGTTGATCAAGGCGGGGGTGGGCGTCGCTGCTTTTTTCTGCTTCATGTTCAGCTGGGTCGAATTGCTCCTTGCCCGCACGTTGACCAGTGTTAACGCGAAGCCTATCGTCGCGATCATGACGCGCACCGTATCGGCGGCAGGAATGGACTGGGCGACGCTCGCAGCGGCTGGCGTCTTAACCGTAATTCCAGGGGCTATTGTGATCTGGTTTGTGCGCCAACATATCGCTCGTGGCTTTGCAATGGGACGAGTTTAATGCTGTCCTGGATGGCGTGGACCACGCCTGTCGCTATTTTTTTCGTCTGCATCGCACTGATGATCGTAGGGATGACAGTCTGGGAAATCCGAAGACCAACCCGACTACGAAAAGGATTTCTGCCGATGGAAACGACCCGCGGAGATCGCCTTTCGATTGGCTTACTTTCGGCTGCGTACATTAATCTTGCTTTTGTCGGTCTATCGGACCGCATAATGTTGTACTTATCGCTCAACAGTACGCCGAGTATTTGGTGTAGCTTCGTTGTTTCGGCACTCGCTCTGTTCGCTATTATGCGATACGGCTAGACACTTAATTTTTGAGACCTCAGGAGTCAGCGCGTGAAGAAAATTCGCTACACCGTTTTAGTTGCAGCCGTTGTCATTTTATGTGCTGGGTGCAGCAAGCAACCAGACACTACCTCGCTTTCACCCGCAGCGTCGCAAGCGGCCGCGGTGCGGTGGATAGACACTGAATTCAAGCAGTCTACCTTGAACCGGGAGCAGCAGCTTGCTGAATTAAAGTGGTTCGCAGAACGTGCTGCGGAGTTGCGCGCCAGAGGCGTTCAGGAAATATCGGTAGTTTCGGAGACACTCACGGTCCATGAATACGAGAGCAAGACGCTTGCTAAGGCGTTTACGGAAATAACCGGAATTAAGGTCAATCACGAGTTGATGCAGGAAGGAGACCTCGTTGAAAAGCTGCAGACTTCCATGCAGGCGGGACGGAGTATCTACGATGGTTGGGTCAGCGATAGCGATCTAATTGGTACGCATTATCGCTACGGAAAAATAATGAACCTGACCGACTACATGGCTGGCGCGGGCAAGCCTTGGACCAACCCGGGTCTCGCTCTGGGGGACTTCATTGGCACGAGCTTTACCACCGCGCCGGATGGCAAGCTATACCAACTGCCTGACCAACAGTTTGCGAACCTGTACTGGTTCAGAGCGGATCTCTTCGCCCGTCCAGACCTCAGGGAGAAATTTCGCAAAAAGTACGGCTACGAACTGGGCGTCCCGCTGAACTGGAGCGCCTATGAAGACATCGCGGCATTCTTTACAGACGATGTAAAAGAAATTGATGGCCGTCGTATCTATGGCCATATGGATTATGGCAAGAAAGATCCTTCGCTCGGTTGGCGGTTCACCGATGCGTGGTTGTCCATGGCCGGCGCGGCGGACATCGGTATACCGAACGGACGCCCAATCGACGAGTGGGGTATTCGCGTATCGGCCGATGGCTGTACGCCACTGGGCGCCTCGGTCGCTCGCGGGGGCGCAACCAATTCACCAGCAGCGGTGTTCGCCTTGACCAAATACGTGGAATGGCTGAAGAAGTACGCGCCAAAGGAAGCGACCGGAATGACCTTTGGTGAAGCCGGGCCAGTGCCTGCACAAGGACAGATTGCCCAGCAGATCTTCTGGTACACGGCCTTTACTGCGAACATGACCAAAAAAGGCTTGCCGGTCGTGAACGAGGACGGCACGCCCAAATGGCGGATGGCGCCAGGGCCAAACGGACCGTATTGGAAACCGGGCATGCAGAACGGGTACCAAGACGTCGGTTCATGGACATTCTTTGCAGGCCAGAATGCGGATAGAACTGCCGCTGCATGGCTCTATGCGCAGTTTGTGACAAGCAGGACCGTGTCGCTCAAGAAAACGCTCGTTGGCTTGACGCCGATTCGAGAGAGCGATATTCGCAGCCAGGCGATGACCGACCTGGCTCCTACACTTGGCGGTTTGGTGGAGTTCTATCGCAGCCCGGCTCGGGTCGCATGGACGCCGACGGGCACGAATGTCCCGGACTATCCGAAAATGTCGCAGTTGTGGTGGAAGAACGTGGCACAGGCCGTCACCGGCGAGATGAGCCCACAGGTCGCGATGGACACCCTTGCCGGCGAGATGGACGACGTGATGGGTCGTCTCGAACGCGCCGGCATGGCCAATTGCCCACCCAAGCTGAACCCTAAGGAAGATCCGGCAAATTATCTCAGCAACAAGGCAGCGCCCTGGGCGAAGCTGGCCAACGAGCAGCCCAAGGGGGAGACGATTGCCTATCAGACGCTACTGGACGCGTGGAAGGCCGGCAAGGTGCGTTGACACGTACGCGCAGCAGCACACCGAGCCCCAGGGCAAGGGCTCGGTTCCTCGGAGAGTGGGCGGAAGCGCCCGGATTCACGCGACACCCGCACCTTGCAGTGACTCGCACCGCGGACACTGCAGACAAAACGCCGACTCAATCAATCGGCGCTCTGTGTACACCACGCCGTGCCACTAAGGCAGCGTCATCCTGCCTTGGCGGTAAACAAGTTCACAATTGGCGCCTCACGACTCACTACCGGATGCGGGAAGCCTCCGGCAACCGGTTGCGCAGGTAACAGCACGTCGTTGACGAACCGATCCTCGGCGTCCTTCGATTCCCAAACAGACACGATTAAATACCCCGCTTCGCCGGGGCCGGCCGCATGATAGGTCTGGCCTTTCGGCAGGCCACCGGGCGGATGAACGGCCGCGATCTCCGCTTGGTAGTTCGCCTCGGTTGCACCGGGCCAGAAATGAACGAGCATATGAGCCATAAAAACTATCCTTGTATTTAACGGCAGCGTAACGCACCTATTTCAGCCAGCGGACCGATCTGCAGTCCTGCGCTCCACTGCGACAAGCAAGCTCTTAGACAGCCAAAATAGCAATAGCAACGTGCACAGGACGCGCAAGAGAGCACAGGAACGTCCCCGAGCGCACTACCCGTCCGAACGATTACAATCTCGGGAACACGACGCCGCCCACTCCCTCCTAAAACAATGCGTTAGGTGTTGCACCCATTCACCTAATCCGGAGCTTCGCCGCCAAAAATTCAGCTTTCAATTGGGCAATCAATGCCGCCGCGCTTTGCACGCGGTCAATGACACCAATACCCTGCCCACAACCCCAAATATCTTTCCACGCCTTCGGTTTATCACTAGCAAAGTCCATCTTAGTGGGGTCACTGACAGGCAGCTGCTCTGGGTCTAGGCCTGCATTGCGGATGGACGGCGCCAAATAATTGCCGTGCACACCAGTAAAATAATTGCTGTAGACGATATCGTCTGAGTTGCAGGCGACAATTCCCTGCTTATATTCCACGGAAGCCCTAGCCTCCTCCGTCGCTATAAAAGCAGACCCGATATACGCAAAGTCAGCACCCATGGCCAGCGCAGCCAAAATGGCATTACCACTCGCGATCGCACCACTCAGGGCGAGCGGACCCTGGAACCACTGCCTAATCTCTTGAACTAGCGCGAAAGGGCTTTTGAGGCCCGCATGACCACCAGCGCCGGTCGCCACCGCGATCAGTCCATCAGCGCCCTTTTCAATCGCCTTGTGTGCGAACTTATTATTAATCACATCGTGCATCACGACGCCGCCGTAACTATGCGCCGCCTGATTGATCTCCTCCCGCGCGCCGAGCGAAGTGATGATGAGCGGCACCTTGTACTTGACACAAAGGGCCATGTCCTCGAGCAAGCGAGGATTGCTCTTGTGCACGATCTGATTGATCGCGAACGGCGCAGCCGGACGGTCCGGATGCGCCCTGTTATGTGCGGCAAGACCTTCGTTGATTTCCGCCAACCATTCATCAAGCTGTGATGCCGGTCGCGCATTCAGCGCCGGCATCGAACCGACCACGCCGTTAATACATTGGGCGATCACCAGCTTTGGTTGGCTGATGATGAACAATGGAGCGCCAATAACGGGAAATTGCAGAGAAGCCAGCACAGTAGGAAGCTTTGACACGTTCTAAGCCTTAAATTTATTCGAAATCGGGTTCTTCCCACCACGGGAAGAAATCGGGCATATCTGTAGAGACCTGATTCGGATACACGGGCTGACGCTTTTCCAAAAATGCGCTCACGCCCTCTCGTGCATCCGCAGATTGGCCACGCGACTGTAGTGCCCGACTATCAACCCGATGGGCCTTCATGGGGTGATCCTGTCCCGACATATGCCAAAGCATTTGACGCGTTAAAGCTACCGAAACCGGCGCTGTGTGATCCGCGATTTCCCGCGCTAAGGCGCGCGCAGCCGGCAAGAGGTCCCCTGGCGCATGCACGCTGCGCACCAACCCATGATCCAACGCCTCTTGGGCACCGAAGATGCGCCCAGTGAAGCACCATTCCAACGCCACTTGCATACCCACTAGACGGGACAAGAACCATGAGGAAGCCGCCTCCGGCGTAATACCCCGGCGTGCAAATACGAAGCCGAAACGCGCCTCCGTGCTGGCCATCCGGATATCCATGGGCAACTGGAGGGTCATACCGATCCCCACTGCCGCTCCATTGATCGCTCCAATCACCGGCTTGAGGCTCTTGAAAATACGCAACGTCACCAATCCGCCGCCATCCCGATAGTGATCGCCTACTTTAAAACGGGCGCGCGCCGCCTCATTGCGCGCGGCGTAGTCAAAAGTCGCCCCGCCAGCCGAGAGGTCAGCGCCCGCACAGAACGCTCGGCCGGCGCCAGTTATGATCACCACTCGCACCGCGTCATCTGTATCCGTTGCCTCAAAGGCGCGCAACAAATCATCGCGCATTTGTGGCGTATAGGCATTTAACTTTTCAGGACGATTCAAGGTGATGGTCGCGATGTCATCCACCACATCGTAGAGCAGCGTTTCAAAACTAGGTAAGGTCATAACATTCCCGGCAAGGAATTAAACAAGTAGACGGCACCTCCAGCCCACGTGCGAAGACAACCAGTCGCGCTATCGGGAGCGATCGCCGAAGTAAAAAAACTTGACTGCGCCAACTGCTGACCGCTCACGAAAAAACGCAACGAAACCCTAATCGCATCAACCGAACACATGCATTCACTATCCCCGCACATGCCGCATGACGCAAACTGGCAACCAATTTTCCTCCAATCAACATTGGTATTACTGCCATATTATCCCAAGTTTGCCACCGCGTGAATCTCACTTCGCATCACAGGCGGTAGTTTTGCCACCGATCGACCCATGCCGCGCGCGAGTTTTCCAATAACCGGACTGTATTATCCGTTGAATTGGCTAAGACCATCTCCTTTCGAACCCACGGGACTACAGTCTCGTCGGGGATCGGCGTTGCCGGCCGCACAGTGCAAGTGCGTACGCCCGAATGCGCCTATTTGACGCCTCACCGCAGCACGGCGGCCGGGAGCAAGACCCAAACGGATCGACAGCATGTGGTATGGTCGTTCGGCCGGCGCAACATTACTTAGCAGAAAGCCCTATGAGTATGACCTGCGTTTCTGTCGAACTGATTGGATTACGCGCAGCCTTAGATCTCGTGGAAAGCGCGGCCTATGTCAAAGACACGGAAGGGCGCTACCTGTTTGCAAATAAGTCGGTTTGCAACTTGTTTGGGCGAGCACTGGCGGACATTGTAGGCAAGGATGACAGTCATTTTTTCGATCTTCAACGGTCGCATGAACTGAAAGACAACGACGCGCACGTGATGAAAGGCGACGAAATCGTCGCACATGAGGAAAGAAATATCATTAAAGCCACCGGTGCAGAGCGCATCTACTTAACCGTAAAGATGCCCCTACAAGACGCCCTCGGAAGCGTGGTCGGCATGTGCGAAGTTTCGACCGATATCACGAACCAACCCCCCCGTCCGAATAATTAAAAAATGACTCGAAAAATAGACGGGGGCGCTCTATTTACTGACCCTGCATCAGGCACTCTAATCCGCAAGAGAGCCCCAATCCAACTCAAAACAGTTATACGCTATGCTCTGCGGAGCCCCGCTGCAAGTGAACATCTGACGATTCTCTAATCGAGGAACCCCTCATGCGCCTCACCACTCTGCTGGCCTTGGTAGCACTAACCATTGGTGTCAACCCAACCGGTCTCGCGCAGCGCAAGCAGGCGCCGGTCGCAAGGCCCCCTTCGGCTGATGCGCAATTTCGCGATATCTATACCGGCGAATGGAAATGGCGGCAATTGGATGATGGGGATTCGGAAAGTGACACACAGATTTCCGATCACTTACCGCATGTCAACCAGGCCGCACAGGACCAGCGGCTAATCCATTGGCATTCGACCCTCGCGGCACTGCAACACATCGAGCGTAGCCAACTATCGCCCGCTGAGCAGGTTAATTTCGACGTTTATCTTCCCCAAATTGAATCGCTCGCGCGCTTGCAGGAACTGCGCGAGTACGAAATGCCGGTCAATTCCGATTCTGCTTTCTGGACCGGACTGACCTACACCGCACGCAGCACGTTTCGATCTGACAGCGACTATCAGCGCTGGATCGCACAAATGAAGGACATTCCCCGCTACTTCGCGGAGGAAACCGAGCAGATGCGCGCCGGACTCGCCAGGGGCTTCACCCCACCGAAGGTCACGCTCGCTGGCAGAGACGGCTCGCTTTCGGCAATCGTGGATTCGACGCCAGAAAGCACATTTTTTTTCGTGCCCTTCGAAAAAATGAACGGGGTTTCGCAAGCGCAGAGCAGCCGACTTCGCGCTGAGGCGCTGGCGGTCATTCGGGAATCAGTACAGCCGGCCTATCGCCAGTTGCTCGAGTTCTTCCGTGACGAATACATCGCCCACGCACGCACCACTACTGCAGCAGTGGACCTACCCAATGGCGATGCCTATTACCGCGCACGCATCACGGAATTCACAACCTTAGATCTCAGCGCAGCTGAAATCCATGCGTTTGGTGTGGCAGAGGTGGCGCGGTTGCACGCAGAGATGGTGGAGGTCATGAAAGCGACCGGCTGGACCGGCAGCTTTGAAGACTTCCTCGCGATGCTACGCACAGACCCGCGTTTCACTGCAAAGAGCGCTGAAGAATTGCTGATGCGGGCAGCATGGATCTCCAAACGCTTTGACGCCGTTGCCAGCCAGTACTTTGGTCGCTTGCCACGCGCGCGCTTCGCCATTCGACCGGTACCAGACGAACTCGCCCCTTTTTATACTGCGGGTCGTGGCGGCAATGGCGTGTATTTACTCAATACTTACAATCTACCCGCCAGGCCGCTTTACAATCTCCCTGCGCTGACATTGCATGAATCGGCGCCCGGTCATGCGTTACAGATGTCACTGGCGCTCGAACACAAAGCCCAACCGGAATTTCGACAACACACCTATATTTCAGCCTTTGGTGAGGGCTGGGCCCTCTACTGTGAACGTCTCGGCGATGAGATGGGCATCTATCAAACTCCGTATGAGCGCTTTGGGATGCTGGGCTATCAGATCTGGCGCGCGTCCCGCCTCGTTGTCGATACCGGGATGCATACCCAGGGCTGGTCACGACAACAGGCGATCGATTACTTAATGCAATACACGACGCTGCCGGCGCACGAGGTCGAGACGGAAGTCGACCGCTACATCGCCTGGCCCGCGCAGGCTCTCTCTTATTATCTCGGTGAAAGTGAAATTGTAAAAGCACGCAGCCGTGCGGCGTCAGCTCTAGGAGAAAAGTTCAACTTGCGCGCGTTTCACGACACGGTGCTGGAACTGGGCTCGGTTCCCATGCGCGTATTAAATACACGAATTGATCAGTTTATCGCGAGCGGCGGGAAAGGACCTTATCCAGAGGAGGAGTAAAAGCGCGTCGGGGCGCAGTCAATCGGCACTGACGTCGGTGAGCTCCGGAAACAGTACCTGCGTATAACCGAATCGTGTGAGGTCGGTCATACGCGTCGGGTACAAACGACCGATCAAGTGGTCACACTCGTGCTGCACGAGGCGCGCATGAAAGCTCTCGGCGACCCGATCAATAGGCGCCCCATGCAGATCAAATCCACGATAACGGATCCGCTCATATCGTGGGACCACGCCACGCAGACCGGGCACCGACAAGCACCCTTCCCATCCCTCGCTCACCGCATCGTCTAGCGCCTCAATGACAGGATTGATGAGCACAGTGACTGGTACGGCAGCAGCATCGGGATAGCGTGCGATGTGTTCAAATCCGAACAGTACGACAGCCAAATCGATGCCGATTTGCGGAGCAGCGAGCCCCGCGCCCTTCGCCACTGCCAGCGTGTCGTGTAAATCACGTACAGCTTCGTGCAGCGCAAGCGACCCGAAATCAGTCACGCGCGCCGCAACCTTTAGCAATCGCGGATCGCCCATCCGCAAAATATCCCGCACGGCCATCGGTAGCCCTTAACCCGCCGCGGTCTCAGCTCGGATTAGCGGCAAGAAGAGATCGCGGATCTTGGCCACCAAATTGTCTTTTGCCAGCGGAAGAAAAGCTATCGCGTTAATCAAGCGCAACGACGCAAGAAACGCCTCGTTACGCCGGAAAAATTCAAAATCTTCGCTCGGCCGCGCGGCAAAGTATGCCGCAATGAAGTGTTCATAGAGGCGCCGACCGATGTCATTCGGGACCTTCGTGACAAACTCACAACTGCCTGACTCTTCGTAACCGTAAACCATCGCGAGCAACCCGATGTCGAAAAGATAGTGCCCACGGGAAAGATCGCCCATATCAATGATCACCGCCTCGTCATTGCGAATCATGATGTTGCTGGTGTGCAGATCGAAGTGCACCAGATTATCAGCATCTGGGATCGCTTCGAGGCGCGCACCAAGCATCGCAACATCCTCGTCCGAAAAGGTGCCACGCAGATCCTCTATATTCATACGCAGTCGGTCTTTTAGATTCGGAAAAATAGCGGGATCCGCCATCTTGGAGTGGAACGTATGGGCAATTTCAGCGAGTCGGGCGCCGTGGAACTCGACAGAATCCGGCTCCTGGCGAATGAGCGCACTGAACAATTGCGCATCGAGCATTTCATAGATCACGCCGGTACGGTTTCCACAAGTAACCACGCCGTAGGAGAGTGCTGTGGGAATGCCGGCAACAAAGGCGGCACGCGCGAACTCTTTTTCCTGCTCTGCGACGGCCGGTGCGACCCCTTCATTGTAGAGTTTGACGATTGTTTCGGCGTCGAGACGAAAGCACTGTCCGCAGACACCGGCGGACAGAAACTCTAGGCCTTCAATGGAGATCTCGCGCGCTTTGCGCCGCACGCTAAAAATTTTCGTTAGTCCCGTCAAATCCAACACTTCGTGTACGACGGGACCGACATTCACGACCGTCAGGGTCGCCCCTTTAGCGGTCACTTCGCGCTGCAGGCGTAGGAAGATCCGTAGCCCGGCGCTGGAAACGTACTCGCACTGACCGAGGTCAACAACCAGATGACGCAAATCCGCTGACAACCATTCCCGATCCAGTTCTTGGGCGTTCGTGCCATCTAGCCTGCCGGCCAAACACAGGACCAAAGTATCGCCTTCAATTCGACTAGAAATATTCATCGCTTAGGGACACCCTTTTTGACGGACTAGAACGGGGCACGCACGGCGGTCCCGGCGACAACCGGAGCAGACGCCCCTACAGGGGACGCACTATAGAGCCCGGCCAGCGATAGAGCATGCCATTCTGGATGAGCCCCTCTAGAGCCACCTCGACGCCGGCACCGACCGCTGTGCGGGCTTGGGCGACGGTGAATACGCTCGTATCGGACCCAAGCCAACGGAGCACCGCAGCCATCAATGGCGTTGCGGAAACCGGGCGGCGAGTGCCATCGTAGTGATCGATCAGGTGCGAAGGATCCTCCGGGTCTAGGGTGACCGAGGGAACTCTCTGCAGTGCGGTCGTATCACACCAAGCCCAATCACTGGGCGCTTCAGCCAAATGTCGCACAAGGGCCGCAAAGCCTGTCGCGATCTGGGTCCGCTGGTCAACCGTGGGCGCGCCGTACAAGGGTTGACGCCAGCGGGCATCCTGGAGCGCTCCATGCCGGAGCATGCCGAGCGCCCAATCCATCCGCGTCGGGGGCGCCGTCACAATGGACAGCGACAACGACACCTCACTGCAGCGCGTGCGGTGCCAATGACCGCGAGGCAGGACAAGGACGGAGCCGGGTTCGAGCTCGAGCGACGTAAACTGGGCCGGCGTTGGGTCTGGAAATCCACCGGCGGCTTGTGGATAGAGGTCGGCCGCAGCGGGAATGCCAGGCCCGTACTGGAAACCCACGGGGAACGGCAGCGCGGCCGGTTCGGCCACTTCAAAGGTCTTGCGGCCCGACAACTGGACCGATATGACGTCCTCCGCATCAAGATGCAGCGCAGTCCCTTCGCCCGCCGGGGCAACCCAAGCGGTGACGCGTGCTGATCCCTTTGGAATACCGAGACATTTCTCGAAGTTAATAATCCAATCTATTGATTCATAAATAATTTTATCTATATCTGGGAGATATAGAGCTTCCCCGGCCGCGAGCAGATCGGTCGCCGAGCCCCGCTCGATTAAGGTGGAGCGAGGCCCCCGATCGCGACGCCCATGGAGGATGCGGCCGCTATAGGTTGCGCACAAAGCGGCAGCTGAGCGGAGGCTTTCATGGTGCATCCAATGCGGCAAACGGTCTCGCGCGCCGTGCACGACGACCGGCTCGCCACCGGAGAAGGCCTCACGAACCCCAGTTAATCCCGCCGCTCCAAACAGCGCTTCCCAGTGGTCAGCGTCCATGGATCGATCGGTCAGTTCGAGCGAACGCCGACTCAGTGACCGTCGGACTCGCTCGAGGGCGGCGCTGGGTGTTCACCAGCACCCGAACCGGGGTTAATGATGGTGCCGTGAAACGTTCCTGGGCCATTACTGGGCCAGTGGGGTGGCCTACCACCGGGGCTGCCGCCTGGATTGACCACGGTGCCCATGATCGGGCCCGGGACCACAGTGCCCATCACAGGGCTCTGCGTTCGCGCGACCGGAGACGGCACATGCGCCGCGGGCGGATGCCCTGCCTGCGCTACGATCGGCGTCGCCAGGGCTGCCAGCGCCGCTACATGGTAAATCTTCATGTCCAAACTCCGCTATTGATGTCGGTACCGATTAGTCCGACACAGATTACAACCTTAGCGCAGCAGTGCAACTGGCAAAAGCGGCAACCACCGCGTACAACGCCCGACCTTTTGGTATCGACCGTCGAGCCATGCGATAGTTGCAGGGTTCGGTAACCAACCGATAACACCTAGAAGAGTTTGAGGGGACGCAGGATGCTGAAGAAATTGCTCGGGTTGGGCCTGGCGGCCGGTGGTGCCCTCTCGGTGGGCGTGATCGCCCTAAACCGAGGGGAATCCATCAACGCCCTTTGGCTACTCGCCGCGGGCGCCTGCCTGTATACCCTGGGCTACCGCTTCTATGCGGCGTGGATCGCCGCCAGCGTACTGGCTTGCGACGCCACGCGGGCCACCCCAGCCGAGCGGTTAAACAATGGTCGGGACTTTCACCCCACCCCCCGTTGGGTCGTCTTTGGTCACCATTTTGCAGCTATCGCCGGCCCTGGCCCTCTGGTGGGCCCCACCCTAGCAGCACAGTTCGGCTATCTGCCCGGCACCTTGTGGATTCTGATCGGATCGGTGCTGGGCGGTTGCGTACAGGATATGGTGGTGCTGTTTGCGTCGACCCGGCGCAACGGCCGAACCCTCGGACAGATGGCGCGCGAAGAGCTCGGCCCCTTCGGTGGCACCGCGGCCCTCATCGGCACACTCGCAATCATGGTGATTCTGATCGCGGTACTGGCGCTGGTCGTCGTCAATGCGATGAAGCACAGCCCGTGGGCCACCTCGACCGTATTCGCGACCATCCCCATCGCCGTCATCGTCGGTATTTACATGCGCCATCTGCGACCCGGGCAGGTAGCCGAGGGGTCGTTGCTCGGAGTGGGCCTGCTCTTCGCGGCCGTTATCGGTGGCGGCTGGATTGATCATCAGCCCGCCCTGCGCGGCTACTTCGACCACGAGGGCACGACCCTCGCGTGGTTCGTCATGGCCTATGGATTTGTGGCGGCCATTCTCCCCGTGTGGCTGCTCCTCGCGCCACGAGACTACCTGTCAACCTATCTAAAGCTCGGTGTGGTGGCGCTCCTGACCATTGCGATCATCGTCATTCATCCGGATCTGCGTATGCCGGCATTGACCCGCTTTGTCGATGGCACGGGACCGATCTTCGCCGGCAAACTCTTCCCCTTTGTCTTCATCACGATCGCCTGTGGGGCCATCTCTGGCTTTCACGCGCTGATTTCCAGCGGTACAACCCCAAAACTGCTGCGCAACGAACGCGACATCCGCCTGGTCGGCTACGGTTCCATGGTGCTCGAATCTCTGGTCGCGATCATGGCGATGATCGCCGCAACGCTACTCGAGCCCGGCGTCTACTTCGCAATCAATAGTCCCTTAGCGGCATTAGGTGGAACGCCTGAAATCGCAGTGACCACCCTCTCACAGTGGGGATTCCCCGTCACCCTAGAGACGATGCAAACACTCGCACATGAAGTGGGAGAAAGCACCCTCTTCGCCCGCACTGGCGGTGCTCCCTCCCTGGCTGTCGGCATGGCTAGCATTCTCTCCGGCACGTTTGGTGGGTCGATGATTGCGATCTGGTACCACTTCGCCATCATGTTTGAAGCAGTATTTATTCTGACAACGCTTGACGCGGGAACCCGTGTCGGTCGATTCATGCTGCAAGACACGCTCAGCCATCTGTGGAAGCCGATGGGCCGCACTTCTTGGTATCCCTCGGTGGTGTTCACCAGCGCTCTGATTGTCGCTGCGTGGGGTTACTTCCTCTATGTGGGGGTCACCGATCCCAATGGAGGCATCAATATCTTGTGGCCCTTGTTTGGCATTTCCAATCAAATGCTGGCGGCGATCGCGCTGTCCGTAATGACCGCCATTCTCGTCAAGGGCGCGCGGCCCTGGCATGCTCTGGTCACGGCGGCGCCGCTCGCTTGGCTGACGGTAGTGACGACGACCGCCGCTTGGCTGAAAATCACCAGCGACAATCCGCGAATTGGCTTCCTCGCAGGCGCCGGGGATCTTGCGGCCAAGTTTGCAGCCGGCACCCTGCCACCGGAGAAGGCTGCTGCAGCCGGCAAGCTTATTTTCAATCAGCGGCTTGACGCCGCTCTGACCGCACTATTTTTGCTGATTCTGTGGCTTGTCATCTTCGACGTCCTGATCATTGTGGTGCGTCGCGCACGCGGCGCCAACTTTGGTGCTTCGTTGGAGTCACCCTACGTACGCTCCGCGCTACCGGAGGCTGGAAATGTCTAATCAGCCGAACTTCTATAACGCAATGCGCGACTTTCTACGCGGCGCTACGGGTGAGGGCGCCTATGAACGATACTGCGAGCACATTGCAAAGGCGCATCCTGAAGTGACCTGCCCCACCCGCGCCGAGTTCTTTCGTGCTGGACAAACGGAGCGTTGGCACGGCGTGCAGCGCTGCTGCTGATGCCTACCCAACACGCTGCTAAGGACCTACCGCTGACCGCCGCGCAGTGGCGCGCAATCGCTGCGGTGTGGTTGGGCTGGGGCTTTGACGTATTCGACGCACTGCTCATTAATTTCGTTGCCCCCAATGCGATACCGACGCTATTGGGGCTCACGATCGGATCTGCGGCCGCGAAAGCAGCGACGGCCCAGTGGACCGGCATTTTGACTGCTTTGCTGCTCGTGGGCTGGGCCTTCGGTGGGCTGTTATTTGGACACTTGGCTGACCGCATTGGCCGGCGACGGGCGCTGATTCTGACCATCGTGGTCTATGCGCTGGGGACCGGCGCCTCAGCCTTCTCGCCCAATATCTGGGTCCTGATCGTCTGCCGGCTCGTAGCCAGCCTCGGCATTGGGGGCGAATTCGCCACCGGCGCTACGCTCGTCGCGGAGACAGTACCCGAATCGCGTCGGCTGATTTCGGGCGCCTTCCTGCAAACGGCTTCACCGCTGGGTCTAATTTTGGCCGGCACCACCACCTGGCTGATTGCGGGTGTGTGGATGCCGCAAGCACCACAACTCTCGTGGCGCTTCGTGCTAGCTGCGGGACTCGTACCCATCCTGATCGTTTTGCTGTTGCGCACTTATGGGAATGACGCTGCCGAACGACCGACCTCAACACGGCCCTTGCGTCAGGCCCTTACTAGTCTGTTCTCACCAGAACTACGCGCCTGCACGCTATCGGCAATCGTCATGTCGGTCCTCGGGCTATTCACCTGGTGGAGTTGCAACGCGTTTCTGCCGACGATTGGCGCGGGGCTCGGTGCACGTGCCGCCGCCGCCGCCGGTCTCACCGGTGCTGCAGCGGTCACTGTAGCGGAATCCTGGAAGGCCTCGATCACGCTATGGTTTAACCTCGGTGGCGTCGTCGGCGCGCTGCTGACCGTACCGGCCGCGCGCTACTTCGGACGTCGCGGCATGTTCGCGCTGTACTACGCGATGGGTGCACTATCGCTAGGAATTACTTTTGGCTTCTCATGGGATCCGGCCACCACGCTGCATCTGGCGTTTCTCGTAGGCTTGGCCGTCTTCGGCTTGTTCGGTGCCTTCGCGTACTATTTACCGGAACTCTTCCCACCCCATGTGCGCGGAATCGGGGCGGGCTTCTCCTACAACATCGGCCGTCTGGGTGCTGCACTGGGCCCCTTTCTGGTCGGCGCCTACACCGCCCGCCAAGCCGACACGACCACTGGCGCCATGCATGCACTGACGATGTTGGTTGCGCTGCCGATCATCGCTATTCTCGCCACCCCCTTCATCGTCGAAACCCGGCATCAGTCACCCGCACGACGGGACCTCGTCGCACCCACACCCTAGCATCGACATCCTCGCACTTCGGAGTCCGCATGAGCGATACCCTCTCTGCCGTCGCACTTGGCCTAATCGAAGGTCTCACGGAATTCTTACCGATCTCCTCAACCGGTCATATGATCATCGCCGGCGATCTGCTCGGGTTCACGAACAGCTTTTCAAAGCTGTTCGAGGTGGTAATTCAAATGGGCGCCATACTCGCCGTGTGTTGGCTCTATCGCGAGAAGCTTTGGCGGACCCTGACCGGACTGGGCACTCAGGGCGAGGCGCGCGTCTTTGCGCGCAACGTCACGCTGGCCTTTCTACCGGCCGTGTTCATTGGCCTCGCCGCACACGACTTCATCAAGCGCGTGTTGTTTACGCCCTCAGTGGTCGGCTGGGCTTTTATTCTGGGAGGCCTTGCAATCCTCGCAGCAGAACGCTGGCGCCCGGCGCCGAACTGCAGCAGTACCGAGTCGATGCCGGTCGCGACCGCCATCAAAATCGGTCTATTCCAGTGCCTTGCGATGATTCCCGGCACCTCCCGCTCAGGCGCGACGATCGTGGGGGCCTTACTACTCGGCGTCACCCGCGAAGCCGCCACAGAATTCTCCTTCTTTCTTGCAATACCGACGATGGCTGGCGCGACGGCACTCGACTTGTGGAAAGCACGACATGACCTTGGGGAGGCAGGCTGGGGCCTCATTGCCATTGGCTTCGTCGTGGCCTTTATGGCCGCCCTTGTGGTCGTGCGCGGTCTCGTTGGCTTTGTCAGCCGTCGCGGGTTCGCCCCGTTCGCGTGGTACCGAATTGCTGCTGGCCTTGTGATTCTCTACTCGGTGCGCTGACCGGACGGGGGTTTGACGCGGCCACCGCAAGCCTCACAGGCACTCTGGCCAGCAAACCAAACGATTACGCGATCCGGTAAGCGCGGCTGCAGCCAACGTGCCACTGCCACGCGCGCTCGCAATGGCAATAGCGAGCGTAGCGCTTGCATCAGCGCAACCACGACAACTAGGGTAACAATGAGGCGTTGCAGCATTAACCTGCGCCTAGCCACCAGCGAGCGACATGATAGGTCACGCCAGCAGCAATATAGGCGGCCAGGAACATCGCACCAGCCACCAGCAGAGGGTGCCGCCACCCACCTGTTTCGCGACGAATCACGGCTAGCGTCGACAAGCATTGCGGGGCATACACATACCACGCCAGCAGCGACAGCGCGGTGGGCAAGCTCCATGCCTGCGCCACAATTGGTGTTAGCGCCCCGGCCACATCTTGGCCAGTTGCCGCAAGCGAATAGACCGTACCCAACGCACCCACAGCCACCTCGCGCGCTGCCATGCCCGGCACCAGCGCAATAGAAATTTCCCAGTTGAACCCAATTGGCGCAAACACATGCGCAAGGAAGCTACCGAGCCGCCCCGCCAGGCTCCACTCGATCGCAGGCCCGGTAAACCCAGGCGGCGGTGCCGGGACGCTGGATAAGAACCAAAGCAGGATCATGAGCGCGAGTATGGTCGTGCCCACCCGACGGACGAACACCTCAATACGTTGCCACAGGCCGATACCTAAGTTGCGCAGACTCGGCCAGTGATAGGACGGGAGTTCCATCTGCAATGGCTGCAACGTGCGCTTGCCGGTCGCGAACTGTAGGCAGAACGCAGCTACAAAAGCACTCAAAAGACCCACGGCGTAGAGGACGAAGAGCACGAGACCCTGCAGGCCTACGCCCAGAGCCAACGTGCGATTGGGAATGAAGGCACCAATGAGCAGCGTATAAACCGGCAAGCGCGCCGAGCACGTCATCAAAGGCGCGATCAGGATCGTGACCAATCGATCCCGCGGATTGGGAATCGTTCGGGTGGCCATAATCCCCGGAATCGCGCAGGCAAAACTAGACAACAGCGGAATAAAAGAACGTCCCGACAAACCCACTCCGCCCATCAGACGATCCAATAAAAATGCCGCACGCGGCAGGTAGCCGGAATCCTCTAACACGAGAATGAAGGCAAACAACAAGACAATCTGCGGCAAAAACACCACTACGCTACCAGCACCAGCGAGGATGCCATCCACAAACAAGCTGCGCAGCAGTCCCGGCGCTATCGACGCGTTGATCCACCCGGCGACCATCGCAACAAGCGCAGTAAGTGCCTCCATGAACGGCCGCGCTCCAGCAAAGACCGCCTGGAACATTAAGAACAACGTTACCGCAAGAATCAGTGGGCCGAAAACCGGATGCAGGACGATGCCATCGATTCGGTCCGATGGCGTGTCGATGGGAGGATCAAGCCGTCCAACGGCCGCAAGAACCCGTTCGACTTCGCGTTGATCATTCGCCGTAGCGGCTACATCACCACGATCAGGCTCTGCCGGTTCGACGCGCTCCACAGCCACACGCACAATCGAAAAATGGGCATCTAACCATTCGACCAGTGAAGCCGCTCCATCGCGCCGCACGCCGACGGTCGATACAACCGGCACCCCAAGGGCTTCGGCCAGCGCTGCCGGTTCAACCGCCACGCCCCGACGTCGGGCCAGGTCACTCATGTTGAGCGCCACAACGAGCGGGTACCCCACCCGTTTCAGGGCAACCACCAGTCGCAGATGACGGCTTAAATTCGTGGCATCGACCACCGCAACAATCAGATCCGGCGGCACCTCGCCGGGCAGTCGGCCTAAAATGTAGTCACAGGTCACCGCCTCGTCGGGGGTACGCGGATGCAGACTGTACGCACCGGGGAGATCCAGCACCTGCATCCGGCGACCCGCTGGGCTCGTCAACCGCCCCTCTTTGCGCTCCACCGTGACGCCGGCGTAATTGGCGATTTTTTGCCTACTTCCGGTCAATAGATTGAACAGCGCGGTCTTGCCACAATTGGGATTACCAACCAGCGCAATACAAGGCTCCAGCGGGCTCATGTGGCCCCACAGACTGGCGGCGCGAGAACCTGCACGGTGATGCAGTCTGCTTCAAAACGCCGTAGCGCGAAGGTGCCACTGCCGAGTCGCACCGCAATAGGGTCGCCGAACAAGGCACGGGCCAGCACCCGAACACGGGCACCTGGCAGGAACCCGAGCTCGGCGAGCCGTTCGGGCAGATCCGCGCTGACCCGGTCCGACTGGACCGACAGGCCAAGGATTAGCCCCTCACCGAGCAACGGCAGTTCGGTAAGCGTCAGGCGCGCGGCGGGTCGAAGGGTAGACGGAGCCTCCATGCGCCTATCTTAAATGAGAATAGGTCGCATTTACATTAGGGAATACCGACAGAATTGCCGACGTCCCCACCAGCGACCGGTCAATGATCCGCCGCAACCCCTCCGAGAGACTTCAAAAGCGTCAGGATTTCGTCGGTTTTAGACTGCATGAGCGCCGCGTCGGCCCGACTTTCCACATTCAGGCGAAGCAAGGGCTCGGTATTGGACGAACGCAAGTTCAGACGCCAGTCAGCAAACTCGATCGAAACGCCATCGGTATAGTCGCTGCGCTTGGCCAACGGTAGGTACCGTGCCTCGATTGCTGCAATAGCCGCTTTGCTATCGGGAACGCGCAAATTGATCTCGCCGCTTGCAGGAAACGCCCGCATGCGTTCTCCCACCAACTGCGCCAATGACTTGCCCGATTCGCTGATGACCTGCGCAAGCACCAGCCACGGAATCATGCCGCTATCGCAATAGGCAAACTCACGAAAGTAATGATGGGCACTCATCTCGCCGCCATAAGCGGCATCCACTTCGCGCATCGTAGCCTTGATGAAAGCATGACCGGACTTGCACTGCACGGCACGACCGCCGTGTTGCTCCACAATCTCAATCGTGTTCCAAGTCAGCCGCGGGTCGTGCACGATCGCTGCGCCCTTTGACCGCGCCAAAAACACCGAGGCCAGCAGCCCCACGATGTAGTAACCCTCAATAAAGGTTCCTTCATGATCAAAGAAGAAGCAGCGGTCGTAATCACCATCCCAGGCGATACCCATATCCGCCCCTGCACGCACCACCGCCGCAGATACGGGCGCCCGATTCTGCTCGAGCATTGGATTCGGAACGCCTTGCGGGAACGTCCCGTCCGGCAAGTGGTTCATCTTGATGAACTGGAACGGCAGGTACTGTTCCAGTGTATCGACCACCAAACCCGCGCCGCCATTACCCGCATTACAGACGATCTTCAGCGGCTTCAGCTTGGACCGATCAACGTAGGACAGCAGGTGCGCAATATAGGCAGGTCCGGTATCGGTGAGGGTGACGGAGCCTACTTGCGCCGGCGTCGGAAAAACGGCGGCCTCTGCAAAAGCGCGAATGTCCTTTAACCCCGTATCACCGGAAATGGGCCTTGAACCCTCACGGACAAATTTCATGCCATTGTAGTCAGGCGGGTTATGGCTCGCTGTAACCATAATGCCGCCATCGAGGCCGAGCGCGAACGTCGAGAAATAAACGCCCTCGGTGCCACACAAACCGATATCGACGACATCCACTCCGGAGTCCACCAATCCCTGAATGACTTGCCTCGCAAGCGTATCGCTCGATAGGCGAATATCCCGACCGACGCAAACACGCTTCGGCTGAAGGAACTGCGCATAACCTCGAGCCACTCGGTAGGCAATATCTTCATTCAACTCAGTAGGAATACGACCACGCAGGTCGTAGGCCTTGAAGGCGGTGATGGCGTTCATAGTTTGCGGTCTCGTTGCCTTAACACGAAGAATCGATCAAGTGTTGGTGCCCTGGCGACCATAATTATCCTCGAAGCGGACGATATCGTCCTCCCCAAGGTAGGAGCCCGACTGTACCTCAATGATGTGTAGCGGCACCCGACCCGGATTCTGGATGCGGTGCTTCGCGCCGACGGGAATGTACGTCGACTGATTTTCCGACAAAAGAAACACTTTTTCATCGCAGGTAATCTGTGCGGTCCCCGACACCACAATCCAGTGCTCAGCACGATGGTGATGCATCTGCAACGACAAGATCGCACCTGGGTTAACGACCAAGCGCTTCACCTGAAAACGCTCCCCTGTGTCGACACTGTCGTAGCTACCCCAAGGTCTCAAGACCTCCCGGTGCACGGAAGGCTCGGAACGCTGGGCCGCTTTCAACTTTGCGACGAGTATTTTAACGTCCTGAACCCGCGCCTTCGGGGCCACGAGGACCGCGTCCTTGGTCTCAACCACAACGTGATCAACTAGGCCCACCGTCGCGATCAAACGCCCCGAAGAGTACAAATAACAGCCCGACGTATCATCGGAAATGACATCTCCACGGGTGACATTGCCGCGCGCGTCCGCCGGCAGGCTCTCATGCAACGCCGACCACGAACCCACGTCGCTCCAACCGGCTTCAAGTGGGACAACGACCGCCGCACGGGTTTTCTCCATAACAGCGTAATCGATCGAATCACTGGCACAGCGGCCAAAGGACTCAACCCCGAGCCTAAGGAAGTCGAGATCTCGATGCGCATCGGCAAAAGCCGCTACGCACGCGGAGAGCATCTCCGGATTGAATTTCGCCAATTCCTCGACATAACGTCGCGCCGAAAACAGAAACATGCCGCTGTTCCAGAGATACTCCCCGCAAGCAACGTACTCGAGTGCGCGATCCGCACTCGGTTTCTCCACAAACTGGGCGATCGGATACGCCGGCCCCTCGCCTGGCGCACGGCGGATATAGCCATAACCAACCTCTGGGGCCGTCGGCACGACGCCGAAGGTCACCAAATGGCCAGACATCGCAGCGCTTACGCCAATGTGCACGGCCTTTTGAAACGCGGGCACGTCGCGCAGCAAGTGATCGGCCGGCATGACGAGCAATACGGCATCTTCTCCCGCAGGCCCAGCCAATGCGGCCAGCGCAGCGATCGCCACGGCCGGCGCAGTATTGCGACCGACCGGCTCTAGAATAATCTCACCCACCGGAGCGCCAATCGCCCGCAATTGCTCAGCTACCAAGAATCGGTGATGCGCATTGCAGATCACCATCGGTGGGGCCGCATGCAAACCGTCGAGCCGGCGCACTGTGTCTTGCAGCATCGTCTCCTCACCGACGAGCGGCAGGAACTGTTTTGGATGCAATTCACGCGACAGCGGCCATAGACGCGTGCCGGAACCACCAGACAGAATCACGGGTACAAGCACGACGACTCCTCGAGTACTGTTCAGACTACATCGGGGACTTTATCCCCGCGGCCAATGCCATAATAAGTGAAGCCCAACCGACGCATCAACGCCGGATCGTATAAATTACGACCATCGAAAATGACTGGTGCTGACAAAGCCGCCTTGAGCACATCGAAATCGGGACTGCGAAACTCACGCCATTCGGTCACGATGGCGAGAGCATCGGCACCGTCTAACGCTGACTCCATGGACTTACAGAAAATCAGATCGGGCCGATCACCGTACAGTCGTCGGGTCTCCTCCATCGCAACCGGGTCATACGCGCGCACTGCTGCACCAGCCGCCCAAAGCGCCTCGAGCAAAACCCGACTCGGCGCCTCTCGCATGTCGTCCGTATTGGGCTTGAATGCAAGCCCCCACACAGCAATCGTCTTGCCGGCCACTACGCCACCGAAGTGCGCAACTATCTTTTGGAACAACACGGTCTTCTGACGCGCATTAACGCCTTCGACCGCGGTGAGGATTAGCGGTTCGTAGCCGGTGGCCCGAGCCGATCGCTCCAGCGCTTGTACATCCTTGGGGAAACACGATCCCCCATAGCCAACTCCAGGATAGATGAAGTGATAACCGATACGTGGATCGGATCCAATCCCGACTCTCACCTTCTCCACATCCGCACCGACACGCTCGGCCAAATTTGCGATCTCATTCATGAACGAAATCTTGGTGGCGAGCAGCGCATTTGCTGCATATTTCGTCAATTCTGCGGATCGAATGTCCATCACGATCAAGCGCTCATGGTTGCGCGTAAACGGCTCGTAGAGCGCTCGCATGAGCTCCGTAACGTGCATATTCTCTGTGCCAACAACGATACGATCGGGCCGCATAAAGTCAGTGATCGCGTCACCTTCTTTAAGAAACTCCGGGTTCGAGACAACGTCGAATGGGTGCGTGACTGCGCGCTCAGCAAGCGCTCCGTCCAGAGCCGTTCGTACTCGATCGGCCGTGCCTACCGGAACGGTAGACTTGGTCACGACGACCTTGTAGTCGGTCATGTGCAGACCGATGGTACGGGCCACCGCGAGAACATAAGACAGGTCGGCCGACCCATCCTCATCCGGCGGCGTACCGACGGCGATCATCTGAAAAAGGCCATGCGCAACGCCTTCGGCGGCATTCGTGGTAAATCGCAGACGTCCTTTCGCTCGATTGCGTTCAATCAGTTCGTCGAGGCCCGGTTCGTGAATGGGAACTTCACCTGCATTCAACCGCGCAATCTTGCGCGGATCGACGTCCACACAGACCACCGTATTACCGGCATCCGCCAAACAGGCACCGGTCACGAGACCCACGTAGCCGGAACCAAAGATGGTGATCTTCATTGCTCGCTCCCTAAATTCCCGCCGCGCATGGCTCAAACTGGAGCCGTCCAGGCACCAACCTCTAGGCAATCCAGACAGACCTGACAGGATTCCGCGCAGCATCGACACGGAAAACACCAGCCAGAGCCGCGCCTACCGTTCCAATTGTACTGCCTATTAGTTAAAAAGCCGCTTTGGGGCAACGGAACCGGCCCGCAGTTGGCCCAGGCCCAGAAACCGGCCTGACCCACCGTAGACCTTCACCATGCCGTCAGCGGCATCAACGGCTATCTGCTGACCATGCATAAAACGGCCTTCATCGTCCGCGCCGAGCTGGATCGAGGGCCACTGGCCCAGCGCAACGTCAGCGGCAACTAGGAGACCGTCCAAGTCAGCCTCGCGGCCGGCCAACGCCTCTAGCGCATCCAGTGTGTGGACCGGGTAACGTGTAAACGCATCGCCAACATCCGTCCGACGAAGCGCCGACAGATGACCCACGGTCCCCAAAGCAAGCGCCAGGTCCTCGCCTAACGTGCGAACGTAGGTGCCCTTTGAACAGCGTACGTCAAAGATCACCTCTGCAGCGGACCAGCCTACTAGGTCGATCGCGGAAATTCGCACCGCGCGGGGCTCACGCTCAACTGTCTCACCACGCCGGGCGATCTTATACAGTGCTTCGCCATCGCGCTTCAGTGCCGAATACATCGGCGGAATTTGGGAAGTTTCACCAAGAAAGCGGGACAAGGCGTCCACCAGTAGCGCGTGATTCAGTTCTGGCACCGGCGAGGACGCGATCACCTCGCCTTCACGATCGCCCGTATTCGTGCGCTGCCCAAGCGCCACAGTCGCAACATACCGTTTATCCGCATCGAGCAAAAAGCCAGCGACTTTGGTGGCCTCGCCGAAGCACAAAGGCAAAACACCCGTCGCCATCGGATCGAGACTGCCCGTATGACCTGCCTTCTCGGCGCGGAAGAGGCGCCGTACGATTTGTAGCGCCTGATTGGATGTCAGCCCAAGCGGCTTATCGAGGAGAAGAATACCATCGACTCGCCGCCAGACCGTCCGCACGCGGCCGGCAAAAACCGTCATTCCGCCGGATCGCCCGGCAGCTCAGCCTCGGCCTCGGCCTCGGGCTCGCTTGGAAGCGGATGTTCCTCCGTCAGACGCGCATCACTCTCCATCGCCTTATTGATCAAGGTCGACAAGCGCGCCGCTTCGTCGAGACTGTGGTCCACCACAAAGCGCAGCTCCGGCACGTGTCGAACCTCCAACTGCTTCTTGAGATGAATACGCAGAAAGCCGGAGGCAGACGCAAGCGCAGCGCCCACTTCGGCCGCCGTTCTCTTGCCATCGAATGGCACAAAGTAAACCTTGGCGTGACTCAAATCGCGACTCAATTCCACCGTCGTGAAAGTAACGAGCCCGACGCGGGGGTCTTTAACTTCACGACGCACCAACTCAGAGATCAGACGTAGCATCTGCTCTTCGAGTCGGCGGCCTCGTTGAAAATCACGAGGCACTCTAGAGCGTCCTAATGATCGTCACGCGCTCGTAGCACTCAATCTGGTCACCGGCGCGAACGTCATTGTAGTTCTTCACCGCGATACCGCACTCCGTACCTGAGCGAACCTCGGCCACGTCGTCTTTGTAACGACGCAGCGATTCGAGCGCGCCTTCGAAAATTACAACGTTGTCACGAAGCACACGGATAGGGTTGTTACGCTTCACAAATCCATCGATTACGAGGCAACCCGCCACTTGGCCGAACTTGCTCGAACGGAACACATCGCGCACCTGAGCGAGACCAACGATGCTATCGCGAATTTCGGGATGCAGCATGCCTGACAAGGCAGCGCGCACATCATCGATCGCTTCGTAAATAATGCTGTAGTGCTGAATCGACACCCCGTGCTCTTTAAGCGCAGATCGAGCTGCCGCATCTGCCCGCACGTTGAACGCGATGATCCGCGCGTTCGATGCCGAGGCCAACATCACGTCTGATTCCGTTATGCCGCCCACGCCCGAGGAGATCACTTTAACTGCGACCTCGCTGGTGGAAAGCTTCTGCAGAGAATCTCGCAATGCCTCAGCCGATCCCTGTACATCTGACTTGATGACAACCTGCACAGTCTGGGTCTTGCCCTCTTCCAACTGGGAAAAGACATCTTCGAACTTCGGTGCCCGCTGGGCCAGCTTCACATCGCGGAACTTACCCTGACGATGCATAGCCACTTCGCGAGCTTTACGCTCGCTTTCGACGACCATAAAGTCATCACCCGCATGCGGCGCGCCTGAAAGGCCCAAAACCTGCACTGGGATCGAGGGACCCGCACTCGCCGTGGGAGCGCCCGTCTCGTCGAACATTGCACGGACCCGACCATACTCTTGGCCAGCAATGATGGGATCGCCTTGCTTTAAGGTGCCGCGTTTGACGAGGACAGTCGCGACAGCGCCACGACCTTTCTCGATGCTCGACTCCAGCACGACGCCAACAGCGGTACCCGCCGGCGACGCGCGCAGCTCAAGCACTTCAGCTTGCAGCAACAATGACTCGAGCAGTTGATCAACGCCGAGACCTGTTTTTGCAGACACCGGCACGAAAATTGCGTCGCCACCGTACTCTTCCGGCACGATGCCATGTTGAAGCAGTTCGCTCTTGACGCGATCGGGCTCCGCTTCCGGCTTGTCCATTTTGTTTAGCGCGACGACGATCGGAACGCCTGCCGCCTTCGCGTGCTCGATCGCCTCAATCGTCTGTGGCATGACGCCGTCATCGGCTGCCACTACAAGCACTACGATATCGGTGATTTGCGCACCGCGCGCACGCATCGACGAGAAGGCCGCGTGGCCTGGCGTATCGATGAATGTGATAATGCCTCGCGGCGTCGTCACATGGTAAGCACCAATGTGCTGAGTTATTCCGCCGGCTTCACCGGCGGCAACTTTCGCGCGCCGGATGTAATCTAGCAAAGACGTCTTACCATGATCGACGTGACCCATAATGGTCACGACCGGCGGACGCGGCAACAGATCACCCTGCAGCGTCGGATCGGTAACCAAGGAATCTTCCAGCGCATTTTCGCGTAGCGCCTTGGCGGTATGGCCCAACTCCTCTACGACGAGAACAGCTGTGTCCTGATCGAGCGGCTGATTAATCGTCGCCATGACGCCCATATTCATGAGCGCTTTGATCAGTTCCGCGCCCTTAACAGCCATTTTCTGTGCCAACTCAGCGACCGTGATGGTCTCTGGAATCGACACTTCGCGCTTTACCGGCGTAGTCGGCATCTCAAAGCCATGACGCCCCTCAGCGGACGCGCCGCCACCACTGCCACCGCGCCGGAATGCCTTCGCTGGCTTTTTCTTCTTGAATCGATTGCTCGCATCAGAAGAAACGTGCAATTCCTGGCGACCGTAGCGCGTCTCGCGTGAGTCACGATTATCGACGACTGGCTGAACAAATCGCTCAGGCTTGGTTGGCAGTGGCGTTGCGCTGACATCGGGCACAGCAGCGGCCTTGCGAGCCCGATCCGCTTCCTCACGCACCGCTTGCTCGGCCTGGCGCCGCACTTCTTCTTCGGCAGCGAGACGGGCGTTTTCGATGGCCTGGATGCGTTTCGCTTCGTCAGCGATCTTTCGAGCTTCTTCGTCAGCAATCCGCTGACGCTCGTCTTCAACGGCACGAATAGCGGCTTCTTCCGCCTCACGCACACGATCGATTTCATCCTGCGCTGCACGAGCTTGCTCTTCAAGCACGCCACGGTTTATGTAGGTACGCTTCGTGCGCACTTCGACGCTCACGGTCCGGGCGCGGCCCTGGGCCGCACTAACCTTAATCTCGCTCTGCGTCTTGCGCTTCAGCGTGATCTTACGCGGGCCAGCATTACTGCCGTCATCTTCCGCGTGTCCGTGGGAACGGCGCAGAAATGCTAGCAACTCACCCTTCTGCTCGTCGGTAATCGAGGCGTCAGAGCCGCCGACGGTAATACCGGCTTCTTCGAATTGCTTTAGCAGCTTCTCAACCGGGATCTGCAAGACCTCGGCGAATTGGACTACGGTGACATCAGACATTCAGAAACTCCCTCAGGCCGATGCCCCGTCGGTGAACCAATGGGCACGGGCAGCCATAATCAGCTTGCCGGCTTCGGTCTGGTTAAGACCACCAACGCCATCGAGATCTTCTGTCGATTGCTCGGCGAGATCCTCGCGCGAACAGACACCGCGAGCAGCCAGCGCCTTAGCCAACTCATCGGTCATGCCATCCAAGGACAGTAAATCTTCGCTTGGCACGCCTTCCTGACCTTCTTCAGTTGCGATCGCCTGAGTCAACAATACGTCCCGGGCACGATTGCGCAACTCACGTACGATTTCGTCGTCGAATTCCTCGATCGCGAGCAGCTCGTTGGTTGGCACGTAGGCAATTTCTTCGATCGTCGAGAATCCTTCGCCGACTAGAATCGCAGCAACGTCCTCATCCACGTCGAGGGCTTTCTTAAATACGTCGAGAAGAATGCGCGTCTCCGCCTCGCTCTTCTCGTCGGCTTGCGCTTCGCTCATGATGTTGAGCTTCCAGCCAGTGAGTTCGGAAGCAAGCCGGATATTTTGGCCGCCGCGACCGATCGCTTGCGACAACTTTTCTTCCGCCACCGCAATTTCCATGCTGTGCTGATCTTCGTCGACCACAATTGACGTCACTTCGGCCGGCTGCATCGCGTTAATCACGAACTGCGCCGGATTTTCCTCAAAAGGAATAATGTCTACGCGCTCACCGGCAATCTCATTAGAGACTGCCTGCACACGACTGCCGCGCATACCGACACAAGCGCCCACTGGATCGATGCGGTTATCGAGACTACGTACCGATATTTTTGCGCGAGCGCCTGGATCACGGGCTGCACCAAGGATCTGAATCAAGCCCTGACCTACTTCCGGCACTTCGAGTTTGAACAACTCAATCAGGAATTCCGGGGCGGTGCGCGAAAGAAAAATCTGTGGTCCGCGAATCTCGGAGCGCACCTCTTTCAGGTAAGCCTTAACGCGGTCTTGAGTGCGAATGGGCTCGCGAGGAATCATATGCTCGCGGGGAATAAATGCTTCTGCATTCTGTCCTAGATCCACGTAAGTACCGTTGCGATCAACGCGCTTAACGATACCGCTCACCAACGTTCCAACGCGTTCGAGATAAGCCTCGACAACCTGAGCACGCTCAGCTTCGCGCACTTTCTGCACGATGACTTGCTTGGCAGTCTGCGCATCGATACGGCCGAAGCCCTCGCCTTCCAGCGGAACCTCAACGAAGTCACCGACAACGGCGCTCGCGTCCACGTCGAGCGCATCTTCCAGACGCAACTCACGGTCCGGCACTTCGAGTTCGCGAGAATCATCGGCAAACACTTTCCAGCGCTGGAAAACTTCGTAGTCACCGGACTTGCGATTAATAGACACCCGCACGTCCATTTCTTCGCCCAGACGCTTACGCGTCGCAGATGCGAGGGCAGCTTCGAGTGCCTCGAAGATGATTTTCTTGTCGATGCTCTTTTCGTTGGCGACGCTTTCAACTGCGTCGACAATTTCCTTCAGCGTAGTCTTTGCCATGCTTATCACTCCCGTCGGGTGCCGTAATGAGGCACCAGCCGTGCTGTCTTGATCTCGTTGAAACCCAAAACCACTTCGTTACCATCCACTCGCAGCAAGACGCCCGAATCGGACGTAGAGACGAGATCACCCGTCCAACGCCGACGACCCTCTCGCGGCAAGTGGCTCTCCACATGCACGCGGCTACCGACGAAGCGCGCAAAGTGCGCAGGCTTCACCAGCGGCCGATCAGAACCAGGCGAAGACACCTCTAGGGTGTATTCGCTACGAATCGGGTCGGAGGCGTCGAGCAACTCGCTGCTCATACGGCTCACTGCGGCACAGTCTTCGACCGTGACGTAATGCCCCTCCGTCTCTCCGCCCGGGTGGTCTATATAGAGACGCAGTAGCCCACCACCATGGTGGGCATTGAATTCCAGCTCCACCAGTTCGTAGCCCAAGGCCACGATTCCCGGCTCCAGCATCGAAATCAGCGTCTCTCGCATCGACCCAGCACCCCGAGCCCCAAGGCCCGCTCCGCATGGTCCACAAAAAATGGACCAAAAAAATGGGCCCGTGGCCCATAACCGGGGTCGCAAGGCGTATACGCCCCCGACCCAAACGAAAAAGCCCCCGGCGGGGCTTTCTCTCTGTCCGAAAAAGAACCGCTCAGCCAGAGACGATTCCCAAGGCGGCGGATTCTATCGGAAATCCCCCCCCGTCGAAAAGGATTTTATGCAGTCAACCGGCCGGCTGCCCATTCGTGGCATTTACGGGGTCCGTATACCCCCCCCACCCGGGCCGGGCCAGCGACTGAGCAAGCTGCAATCCGAGCCAACCCCTAGCCCGCACTGCACCATGCCGGTCTATACTCGGCGGGAGCACGGGTGCTCGGGCCTAAAATCCAATAGAGATACAATGGATCCAACTGATATTGGGCAACCGGACTACTTCCACCGGGTAGTCGACTGCCAGTGGGCCTGCCCGGCCCATACTGACGTCCCGGAATACATCCGGCTTATCGCCCAAGGGCGATTTACGGACGCCTACCTCGTCAACCGCGAGTCCAACGTTTTTCCCGGCATTCTGGGGCGCGTCTGTGACCGCCCCTGCGAGCCGGCTTGCCGGCGTGGGCGGGTCGAAGAAAAGCCCGTTGCAATTTGCCGCCTGAAACGGGTCGCCGCGGATCACCGCGATGACATCCGCGACATACTGCCGACAGCAGGTGCTCCGAATGGGCGCCGGGTGGCCTGCATCGGAGCCGGCCCCGCCTCGCTTACAGTTGCGAATGACCTGCTGCCGTTGGGCTATGCCGTCACCATATTTGAACAATGGGCTGTTACCGGCGGCTTGATGCGTTCAAACATCCCGTCATTCCGCTTGCCAGCGGCTGTTCTGGACGAAGAGATCGGTTTTATTGTCGAGATGGGCGCAGACCTTCGCCTAGGTACACGAGTCGACAGTCTGCAGGCCCTGATAGACGAGGGTTATGACGCAATCTTTATCGGTTCCGGCGCGCCGCGAGCAAAAGACCTCCGGATCGCTGGCCGCGATGACTCCAATCGCATTCACTCCGGCATTGACTGGCTGCAATCGATCGCTTTCGGACATACCGAGGCCATCGGCGAGCGCGTCCTGATCATTGGCGTTGGCAATACCGCAATGGACTGCTGCCGATCAGCGCTGCGACTGGGCGCCAAAGACGTCAAGGTCATGGCACGAAAGCCTCGGCAGTTCTTCAAGGCCTCCCAGTGGGAACTCGAAGACGCCGAGTCAGAAGGTGTGCAAATCGTTATCAATCACGCCCCCAAATCGTTCGTGATCGAAAACGGTCAGTTAGTCGGCATGCTATTCGAAGAAATCGAGTATGACCTCGATGGCACCCGCATCATCAGCGAACGTGTGATTGGGGAGAAGGTCATCCCCTGCGACGACGTGATCTTGGCCATCGGTCAGGAAAATCTGTTCCCTTACGTGGAACGCAACCTTGGCATCGAATTTGACCGATGGAACGTGCCGGTCGTCGACGCGAAGAGTTTTGAGTCGACGCGTCCCGGCGTTTTCTTTGGCGGCGACGCCGCTTTCGGCCCTAAGAACATCATCTGGGCCGTCGAACACGGCCATCAGGCAGCCCTATCGATCCATTTGCGCGCGCAAAACAAGACCGTGGCTGACCGCCCGGCGCGTGGCGTTACCCTATCGAGTCGGAAAATGGGCATCCACGAGTGGTCGTACAAGAATGACTACAACCCTTCTGAGCGGCGTCTTGTGCCCCATGTGGGATTGGCCGAGCGCTTCAAGAAACTAAAAATTGAGGTGGAACTGGGTTTTGACGCGGAACAAACCGCTTTAGAGGTCCAGCGCTGCCTGAACTGTGACGTGCAGACCGTCTTCTCAGCGCCGGCGTGTATTGAGTGTGACGCCTGCATCGATATCTGCCCGGTCGACTGTCTGACCATCACTCCGAATGGAACGGCAGAGGAACTGGAAAGCCGGACTAAAGTGCCGCGCTTGGACAAAACCAGCCCGCTGTACGTTTCAGCACCACTGAAGCCGACCGGCCGGGTCATGCTCAAGGACGAAGACTTGTGCGTGCACTGCGGCCTGTGCGCAGAGCGCTGCCCAACCGCCGCTTGGGACATGCAGAAATCGACCATCCACATCCCGCACGCTAGCCTCGGACAGGCCTCATGACACCGCAAACGACGGCGACCGCACGCGTGAATGATCTAGTCATTCGCTTCGCCAACGTAAATGGGACGGGCTCCGCAAGCGCCAATAATCTGATCATGAAGTCCATCTTCCGGATGGGCGTCCCGGTGACTGGAAAGAACTACTTTCCTTCGAATATCCAAGGCTTGCCCACGTGGTATGAAATCCGTGTTTCCAAGGATGGGTATCTCGCACGCGGCGAACAAATCGACGTCTTAGTGGCTATGAATATCGAGACCTACGCGCGCGATGTCAAGGATGTGGCTCCTGGTGGGTTTCTGGTCTATGACTCCACGTGGTCCCGCAGCGCGCTGCTGTCTCGCGATGACATCACGGTACTCGGCATACCCTTCGCGCGACTGTGCAATGAAAACTTTGACGGACTCCGCAATCGGACTCTGATGAAGAACATTTGCTATGCCGGCGCGATGGCCGCGTTGCTTAATATCGATTACGAAGTCATACGAAAACTAGTTACCGAACAATACGCTTCAAAGCCAAAGCTCGTTGATGCCAATATGAAGGCAATCGAGCTCGGCTACCAATACGCGCAACAACATCTCTCCTGTCCACTGCCGTTCACCATTGCCCGCATGGACTCCACACAAGGACAAGTGCTCATCGATGGCAACACGGCGGCGGGCTTGGGCTGTGTGTACGCGGGTGCAACCGTCGGCGCTTGGTATCCCATTACCCCTTCCACGTCGCTAATGGACGCTTTCCGTGGCTTCTGCGAGCGCTACCGCGTCGATCCGGAAACCCACGAAAAAAAGTTCATCGTTCTGCAGGCAGAAGACGAACTCGCAGCAATCGGCATGGTGATCGGCGCCTCTTGGAACGGCGCCCGCGCCTTTACCCCGACCAGCGGACCAGGCATCTCTCTGATGAACGAATTCATCGGCCTCGCCTACTATGCAGAGGTGCCAGCGGTATTATTCGACGTCCAGCGCGTGGGCCCTTCAACCGGCATGCCCACCCGGACGCAACAATGTGATGTCCTGCTTTGCGCGTATGCCTCCCATGGTGATACCCGGCACGTATTGTTGTTCCCAGCCAATCCAAAAGAGTGTTTCGAACTGGCGCCGGTTGCGTTTGACCTCGCGGAACGGCTACAGACGCCGGTCTTCGTGCTGTCTGATCTCGACATCGGCATGAATGACTGGATGGTGCCAGCACTGCAGTGGAACAATGACTACACCCCGGATCGCGGCAAAGTCCTCTCTAAAGAACAGATCGACGAACTACCGAAGTTCCAGCGTTATCTCGACCCTGATGGAGACGGCATCCCCTACCGCACGCTACCGGGAGTCTCGCCAAAGGGCGGGTACTTCACCCGTGGATCGAGCCATAACAAGTTCGGTGGTTATACCGAGGACTCCGCGGAGTATCAGGAAGTTCTCGACCGGCTAGTCAGAAAATTTAACACCGCTAAAACCATCGTCCCTCCCGCAATCCTGCTCGGCCCGGGCAATCGCGCAATCGGAATTCTGTCGTATGGCAGTTGCGATGAGGCAATCAAAGAATCCCTGCATCAACTGTCAGCTGCAGGAGTCGAAGTCGACTACCTTCGAGTGAGAGCTTTCCCATTTGGTGCGGAGGTCGACACGTTCCTCGCGCAACACCAGATGATCTACGTCGTTGAACAGAATCGGGACGCACAATTGCGATCACTGCTCGTGCTTGAAACGGAGGTCGAGAAACGCAAGCTCGTCCCCGTCCTGCATTACGACGGAATGCCGATGACGGCCCGATTTGTCACCGACGCGGTGCTCGCGCACATGCCTGTCGACGCGACACTCTAAAGGAGCCCCGCCCCCGTGACCTCCATTACAAAACCAAAAGTCGCCCACCCCTCGCTACCGCGCAATGACTTGGGACTCACCCGTCGCGACTATGAGGGGGGCATGTCCACGCTGTGCGCCGGTTGCGGCCATGACTCCGTCACGGCTGCGATCGTCGAGGCGGTCTGGGGTCTATCTATGCGGCCGCAGGACCTGGTCAAGCTGTCGGGTATCGGTTGCTCCTCGAAGACGACTGCGTACTTCGTCGGCGCCGCGCATGGGTTCAACTCAGTCCACGGGCGCATGCCCTCGGTCGCGTCGGGCGCCAATGCTGCGAACCGGACACTCAAGTACATCGGCATCTCCGGCGATGGAGACTCTCTATCGATTGGACTAGGCCAACTCTCGCACGCCATTCGTCGAAATCTAGACATGCTGTATGTGATCGAGAACAACGGCGTCTATGGACTTACCAAAGGACAGTTTTCGGCCTCTGCTGATCTTGGTACCAAGTCAAAGAAAGGCGAAGCGAACCTGCAAACTGCAATCGACCCAGTCCTTCTTGCACTGACACTGGGCGCCGGGTTCGTTGCACGCGGATTTTCAGGTGATAAAGCGCAGCTGATTCCGCTGATCCAAGCCGGACTACGGCATCCTGGGTTTGCGATCATTGATGTGCTATCGCCGTGCGTCACCTTCAACGATCACGAAGGCTCGACAAAGAGCTACCAGTACACCCGTGACCACTATCACGCAGCAGTTGAGACCGACTTTGTACCAAGAGCCACGGCCATTGAAGTGAATTACGAGGCTAGCGCTGTAGTGCCACTACACGACGGCAGTCAACTGCGGTTACGCAAGTTAGACGGCGCATTTGACACTAGTAATCGAGCCGCGGCCTATGCGCACATCGCAGCAAAGTTGCAAGAGGGTGAGCACGTCACAGGGCTAATCCACGCCTCAGCGGCGGGCGAGCATGAAATGCATACCCAGAACCATACCGTCACGACCGCGTTGAACGCACTGCCCTATGCCGAACTGAATCCAGGACAGGCTGCGCTATCCAAGTTAATGGCACGCTATTGCTGAGCGCGTCGGCACTCTTTTTAAGTGCGCATGCTGCGCTGCCAATTGGCTAGCGCAGTCTTTCCCTGTGCAGTAACTACCGATGCAGTGCCTCTCGCGGCCTGCTCTACATAGCCCCGACGGGTCAGTTTCTCAAGCAGCAACTGCGGCAGCGGTGCGCCAGTGAGCCCCTTGGCGGCGGCGCCGCCCAACTTCGCAAAGGTGGCCCAGTCAGCATTGCTAAGGAAATCTTCCATCTCGGATCCTTCGGGCGCGAAAGCGCCGCACGGGACTATATTATGGTGAATCACGCCGAAGAACCACGTCCCGTGTCACGGTTCAGGCAGAGCGGGTAGGTTTCGCGCGGACTGTTGCCAGCCCGCACGCACGCTAGCGGTGGTCTCTCCGGCCCCATCGGCGCGCCATCCTGGTGCCCGGAAGATAAGGCCAAAAACCTCGCGTAAGGATTTGGCGTGGCGCAGATCGCGCGCCATCGCCGCCCACTCATGAAAGGCGATCACAAACGGGTTATAGCTGCTGACGTTGTGCAAGATCCCATAAGTCACCGGTTCCTCGTCATTTTCAGACTCGAAGGTGCCAAACCAGCGATCCCAAATAATCAGCGCGCCACCATAATTGCGGTCCAGATAGCGCGGATTTGAAGCGTGGTGTACCCGATGGTGCGAAGGCGTATTGAAAATATACTCAAACCATGCTGGAAAACGCCGGACCGCCTCCGTGTGCAACCAGAACTGATAAAAGAGATTGATGCCTTGCATCGTCAAGATCATTGCAGGCGTAAAGCCGAGAAACGCCAACGGTATCCAGGGCATCCATGTACCCACCGCCACACCGGTCCAGGATTGCCTAGCGGCAGTCGACAGGTTGTACTCCCGCGAAGAATGGTGATTGACATGCGCCGCCCACCAAAACCGACACTCGTGACTGATTCGGTGGAATACGTAATAGGTGAAGTCATCCAATAGCGCGAGCAACACCCAAGCGGCAACCGTGGAGCCCATGGTCAGGAATCGGTGCGCGTACGCAAACTGCAACCCGCCGAACATGAGTCCGGCCAAGGCAATATTGACGGCGACGTTACCGGCGCGCATCGCCAAGGATGCCCAAGTGTCGCGCCATGTGTAATGCGCACGAATCACGCCATAGGCGCCGAGCCACGCCTCCAGCCCAATGGCCGAAAGACGTCCTAGCAACAACCAATACGTGAGGGATAGATGCACGGATAGCTCCTGTTAAAACAGGCTGGCACTGATATTGATCAATAGTGCCAATACCGTCGTATTAAATAAGTACGCCAGCGCACAATGCAGCAAGCCAATTCGCCGCATCGGCCGAGAGGCAAAAGAAACATCAGCCGTCTGACCGGATGTGCCGATCACGACCGAAAAATAAAGGAAGTCAAAATAATCGGGCGCGGCCTCTTCTGGAAAGAGCAACCCACCTCGTCCACCCCGACAGATCGCAGCATAAAACTCATGGGCATAGTGCAGCGCAAACATGGTCTGTATGAAGGCCCAAGAGACCAAAACCGTTGCCCCAGCTAAGCACGCATGCAACACCCGCAGTAGCCCGTGCGTCTCCCGCACATACGTTAGTTCCATCGCGATAGCTGCGAGGCTCGATACGCCCGCCACCGCCACTAGGCCAAGGATCACCAGTTGGCCAACGTCCTGCAAGTGCGCACGCGAGCGCATGTGATGTTCACTGGAGCGACACATCATTACGGCGGCCAATATAAGGTAAAACAGCGTTCCAATATTCCACGCAACTAGCCATCGAGTCACCAGATGCTCCGCTAGGGACGCTGGCAACAAAAGACCTGAGACCACGGTGATTGCCACGGCGATGAATAAGCGGGGCCGAGCTTGGACGGTGCGTATCAGTGGATAATGATGGGCTGGCATAGATTCCCTCAATCAACCGATGCTGCGAATAACGCAAGGGGCCGCCTCATGGACCGAGGAACGGTTGCACATTGCTGAGTGCGCGAGCGCGCGCATCCAGATCCATCCGATTGCATAACACAATGGAGGCGACGTGACGGTCTGGAAACCAATCGATTGCAGTGCGAAAGCCCTGCGTCGTGCCAAAGTGCCAACGGCGCGTCAATCCAAAGGCAGGATCAAGAAACCAACCGAAGCCGTACGCGACCGGGCCACCAGGGTCAAGGTTGTCCTCGTCCGCTTGCGTCGGCCAGGTCGTTGCCGATCCATCAGCGAGCCGAACGGCTTGGAAAGCGAGTTCGCTATCGCCAGGCAATGCCGCACCGCGATCAAGGGCCCGCAGCCACCGGGTCAGATCTGCAACGGTCGAATAAATACCGCCATCACCGCCGGTCGCTGAGGTGGCGCTCTGGTCCGATACGCGAAATACATCTGCAGAGATCTGTTCATGACCAAACGCGCGCTGCGCGATGCGATCCTTGCCCGGCACGTGCAAGTGGGTCGAGTGCATCCCAAGCGGCGCAAATATTCGTCGCTCCAGATAGTGGCCGAAGGATTCCCCGCTAACGGCTGCGACAAGCAATCCAAGCACCACGTAGCCTGAATTGCTATAGGCCCAACGCGCACCGGATGGAAACACCGGTGCCGAGGTGGCGGCCAGCAAGCGCAACACCGCCTGGTCATCTATCTGATGGGTCGGCGTATAGACAGGCCCACCACGCGCGGCTGCCGCGTCCATCAATACCTCGTAATCCGGCAGGCCCGCGGTATGCGTCAGGAGATGGCCCACCGTGATCGCGCCCATATACGCAGGCAGTCCTGGCAAGAGATCCGCGAGGCGGCCATCCAACGAAAGGCGCCCGTCAGCGACCAGCGCAAGCACGGCCGCGGCAGTGAACTGTTTAGAAACCGAAGCCAAGCGAAATGCGGTGTCCGGCCCTAACCGTGCGGTGCCACCCAGGCGTCGTACCCCCTGCGCGCCATCAAATACCACGGCACCATCACGCAGAACGCGTTCGACACAGCCTGGCGCGGGTACCGCCATCGCGCCTCCAGCCATCAGCACAGCGACAACCACAGCGGCAGTGCGCATCAAGGCGCGCCGGAAAATAGGGTTGTCCGGTAGCTTGCCGAAAGACCAATGACATGGGCGCTGAACGAGCCCTGTAGCGAACGCAAACGCCCGAGGGAGGCATGTACGCCCAGCCCACCCGGCCACTCATGACCGAAGCCGATATTCGCTTGCGCAACCGCACCGGAGGCCACCGCCACGCCACCGCCGCCGGCTGCGCCGACCAAAGCCTCCGCCTCGAAGTCGATGCCGGCCAGCAGACCCTGACGAAAGCCAACGCCAATCAACCCGGTCATGTACGCACCGCTTTGACCACGATAAGCCGCAAGACCTTGGCCCGTCAGATACCATTGTGGGCTGAGCGCATAGTCTGCCTGCAAGCCGAGAACGCCGATATCAGGTATCGGCCGGGTCGACCACGACGCGCTGGCCGCTTGATAACGCTGTTCCGTCACGCGGATCCGTACTGGGTGTGCTTGAAGATCTGTGGACGCATGCGCGGCAACGGTCACCGGATGTGCGGGCCCAAAACGGTGCTGCAAACCGAGCGTGAGCCCGTCCGCGGCAAAATGCCCCCCGGGAGCCTTCAGGCGTTCGACGCCCAACCACAGCGCGTCCGCATCATCAAAGCGCCACTCTGCGCCCAGATGCGCTGCCCACAAGGCGCCACCACCCGTATCGACGGCGCCGCCACCGCCCGCACCCACCGAGACACCGCCATCGAGGGCCCAGCGCTCAGTGAGCGGCAACCGCAGACCCAGACCGCCGAGGATCTCCATATAGCCGTTGCTGTGACCGTGTGCCGCGCCTGCGGCCTCGACCGAGTAGTACCACGGTCCTGTCAGAGTGCCGCGCCACTGCGCGCCGACGACTCCAAAATCAGTCTGCGTCGCACCTCCATCGGTAAGGCTGCCCGGACGGACCCGATACGGTCGGACATACACGCCCAGTTCAGTCGCTGAGAAGCGGTCGGCCTCCGGCAACTCATAACGGCCGCTTGGGGCGCCAATCGGCCCCGACAGCCCCTGAAAACGCCGCTCGAGGCCGGCGTACCACTGCGAACCGGTAATCGTGCCGCCGTTTGGAAAATCAACATGGCTTACGCCCGCGCGCAATCGCCAGTCCCCTAGCGCCCAACCCAAGCCGAGGGACTCGCGTACCAGTAAGCCGCCGCCAGACAGGCCGTACCCGCCTCGCCCGCCCCCCGCACTTAGGGAAAAACCGGCCTCGAACGAGAGACTCCGACCCAGCGGGTACAGGAACTCGCCGCCCACCCCGAGGGTAATAAAGCCGCCGCGCCGTCCCTGTACGGCAGCAAAACTATCGGCACCCCAACGCCAGTAGGCACCCAACTGCCGACGTAAATGTAAACCCGCAATCCCTGCTGTTTCATCTGCAGGCAACTGCCAGCGCTCGCCATCAATGCCAACACTCCAGCGCGTTTCAGTAGCGGTCGCCGCAACCGCCCCAGCAGTCGGCAGCGACAACAGCAAAACAGTCGCCAAACAAAGCATTAAGCACCGGTTCCGTCCGATCATAACGCGCACCTAGTCCTCGTTATTCATGCCGGTAAATCCGCCCTTCTTTCATGACAAATCGCACGTCCTCCAGGCGCCGCACATCCTCTAACGGATTGCCCGGTACCGCAATAATATCTGCAGACTTACCAACCGTGATCGACCCGAACAATTCCGCGTGCCCAATCAGATCGGCCGCATTCACTGTCGCAGACTGAATCGCCTGCATCGGCGTCATGCCATAGCGCACCATAAAAGCGAACTGGCGCGCGTTGATACCGTGCGGACAAACGCCCGCATCGGTTCCAAACGTCATCTTTACACCCGCCTTGACCGCCTTGCGAAAAGCCTGCCGCTGCAGTTCACCCAACTCTGCATCATGTTGCAAGAAATCTGCCGGCTCATCGCTGTTGCTCTGAATGCACTCTTCGTCATAGATATCCATATCGAAATAGGTGCCTTTCGCCTTGGCTAGCGCGATGCTTTCGTCGTCGATATATTCGGCGTGCTCGACCGAAGCAACGCCGGCGCGAATAGCATTTTTGATCCCCTCTAGGGCGTGCGCATGCGCCGCCACTTTGAGACCGAAACTCGCCGCTTCCTGTACTGCCGCTGACAGCTCCTCCGGCGTGAACTCGATGCTCTTGGGGTTACTACCATGCGTCAGCACGGCACCGGTCGATAGCAGTTTAATGTGATCGGCGCCCTGATGGACGAGATCGCGCACCTTCGCACGCACCTCCCACGGACCGTTCGCCTCGCCGTAATGCAGCGAGGCTGGCATGGGAATGTCATTGGCAAGTCCCGTCATCGCTCCAGCACCACCCGTGATGGTCAGATAGGCGCCTGCCACATACATGCGCGGACCCTCAACGTAACCCTTCGCGATCGCATCACGCAGCGCGATGTCATTGAGCGCGCGGTAGGAACCCACATCACGCACCGTGGTAAAACCGGCCTGCAGGGTCGCTTTGGCATTCGGGATGGCCGAATACGCAATTTCGACGGCCGAGTAGCGCAAGGTTTCATAAGGATCTGGCAGATTTGGCATGTCTGCCAAGTGCGTATGGCAGTCGATTAGGCCAGGCACGAGTGTTGAATCCCCGAGTTCAACCAGCGTCGCGCCGGCCGGCACAATGGAGCGGTCGCCGACCGCCATAATGCGGCCGGCACGCACGACCACCCAGGCATCTTGGACGAGTCGCGCGCCCACCACATCCACGAGGCGCGCCGCATGTAACGCAGTCACAGCCGGATCAGGCAGCGTGGCCGCGTGCGCAGACACGAAGAAAAAAATGCTGCACGCTGCGATACAGATCGGTCGAGTCATCGCATACCCCATTTTTTCTGTCTTTGTTTTCTTAAGAGCACATCAACGCATCGCACTGCGAATTGGATGCACGTTCCGCGCACATCCGTAAGCCGCGCAACCGCCACGCCATCGACTGAGCGCAGCGTCCACTTCGGCACCGCTGCGCTCGGCCAAGCCTCCGATCAGCCGCCGCGACCAAAACGACTGTCAGCGACCAAGCAGAGAATCTCATACATCATGCTGGCACCAACGAGAGCGGTATTGCCGGAAGGATCGTAAGGAGGAGACACCTCCACTACGTCACCGCCAATGTAGTGCAATCCGCGCAGACCATACATCAAGCGCTGCGCCTCAATCGTGGTGATGCCACCGACCTCTGGCGTGCCTGTTCCCGGGGTGTAGACCGGATCCAAACCGTCAACATCGAAGGTAAAATAGACAGGCCCCGTGCCAACCACACGCCGCACCTCAGCGATCACCGCATCGACACCGATACGCGAAAACTCTTCCATGAAGACGACACGCATGCCGCTCTTCTCGGAATACTCGATGCCGTCCATAAAGTTCTGACCGCCACGAATACCGATCTGAATCGTCCGCTTCGGATCAATCAGTCCGTCTTCTACCGCGAGCCGGAATGGCGCCGCGTGCGTGAACTTGGAGCCAAATACTTCACCCCACGTGTCCGTGTGCGCATCGATATGAATGAGGCCCACAGGCCCATCCTGCACAATGCCTTTCAGAATTGGGTAGGTCACAAAGTGATCGCCGCCGGCAGAAACCGGAATCACGCCGGCCGCATGCACTTTGCGATAAAACGCAGTGATGTCCTCTATTTGCGAGGGCAAGTCGTAACGACTGGAGAAACGGACGTCCCCCAAATCGCCAATCCGGCACAGTTCATAGGGATTCAGACGCATACCGATATTGAAGGCGCGCATAAAACTCGACTGATTGCGAATCTCGCGCGGACCATGTCGAGCCCCTGGACGGTTGGTCACGCCCAGATCAGTTGGCACCCCGATCAGTCCAATATCCACGTCTGCCAAAGAACCCACCAACGGCGCCCGCATAAAGGTCGCAATGTCCGTATAACGCGGCTCGCGCATGGGCTGGTATTCGACCCCATCAACGGGGCCACGCTTCTCATAAGTCATAGGATCAGGCTTCCATAACGGCGTGATGAATCGACTCACGCGGACCAAACACGCTTAAAAGAACGAACACGATCAAACTGGTTGCGGAACCGATATAGATGGGCCAGTCCGAATCTATACCCTCCACAACCAGCAAACCGACGACCACGACCGCGCTCACCGCGATCGATACCATCGCGGCCAATTCGGTCCCTCGTCGCCACAACATGGCGCCAATGACCGGCACAAACAAGGAACCGACCAGGAAGTCATAGGCGATCGTAATCGCGGCAATCACATCCTTGGTCTGGGTTGCCACGATCGTCATCAGCACACCACACAGCATGGTGAGCACCCGACTCTGGAATACAGAACCACGTCCACTCTGGGCGCGCAACGGCAACATGACGTCCTCGAGCAGCACGGTCGAGGTGGCCAAGAGACAAGCTGAGGCGGTCGACATCATGGCGGCCAAAGCTGCCGCAAGCACGAGGCCACGTAGACCGACCGGCAGCACGGCATTGACCGCATACGCAAAGGCGGAATCGGGATCTGCCAAGGGGGGCAGGAAGACGTGGGCCGCTGCGCCAATCAGTCCGCCGGCTGCCGCATACACGAAGCAATAAACGCCCACCAAGATACCGCCGGTGCGGGCGACTTTAAGATTCTTGGCAGTAAAGACGCGCTGCCAGACGTCCTGCCCGATGATGATGCCGAAGAAATACAGGATAAAGAACGAAAAAATCTTTGCCTTACCGATGTGGCCAAAATCAAGAAAGCCCGTCGGCAACCGCGCCGCCATGCCGGCAAAGCCACCGGCGTGCAGAATGGAGGCCGGTAGCAGCACGAATAAGATCCCTATGGTCTTGATCACAAATTGCACGATGTCGGTAATGGTCAGCGACCACATTCCACCCATCACCGAGTAGGCCACCATGACCACGCTCGAGAGCAAGATTGCCTGGGTACGCGGAATTCCGACAATGACTTCCATCACGGCGCCGACCGCAATCGTCGCGGTCACCGCGACCATGAAATCGTAGGCAGCCATCACCAGGCCACCCGCAATGCGGACCCGCTTAGAGAACCGCCGGCCGAGCAACTCCGGCACGGTCACCAGATTCATATTCAGAATTTTGGGGACGAAGAACACGCTCAAAACCAGAATACCGAGCCCATACATGAAGACGAGCCACATGCCTGAGAGGCCGTACTGGTAGCCGAGTTTCACGCCGCCTACCGTAGAGGCACCCCCGAGCACAATCGCCGCCAGAGTCCCGGCGTAGAGCAGCAGGCCGACGCTGCGGCCGGCCACCAAGAACTCCTCTTGGCTGGTGATTTTTCGCTTGGCCCAAAAGCCGGTCAGCAGGATGCCGAGCATGTAGACCGCCATCACACAGAAATCGATCGTAACCATCGAAACTCCACCTGTCGTCAGCCGGGCGTCGACACTATCCCGATCAGCGACGGACTACCACCCCCCGCAAGCCCCTGGATCGGATGCGGGAGCGTGAGGCCTCGTCACGAAGTCGTAGCATCTCCGTGGCCTAATTGTCGTATTTGGCGCCCAGCGAGTGTATATGAGCGAGCCACAGCAACCGACGCCGACCCCGCCCTATACGATGTCCGACCCGACCGTACCGGCGGCGCAACAGTGGCTGATCCGCGCCCTAGAGCGCGTCAGCGGCCAGCATCACCTGCAGAAACTCTATGAAGCCTACCGCACGAGCGGGAAGGATTCGCAGAGTTTCTGGGACGACTGCATGGCTTTTATGGGCGTCAATTTGGATCTCGATGACAGCATTCTGTCGCAAATTCCGAAAACCGGTCCCCTGCTAGTCGTCGCCAACCACCCCTACGGGATTATCGACGGGCTGATCGCCTGCTGGCTCATCAGCCAAGTCCGCTCAGACTTCAAAATATTGCTGAACGAAGGTCGTTTTGTCCCGGAACTTGCAGCGGTAGCGATTCGACTGGACACCTCCGGCTCCCGCGAGGCCCAACGGGCGAATGCGAGCAGCCGCCTCCAAGCCCGTCGCCTGCTAGACGCCGGCGGCGTTTTGATCATGTTCCCAGCGGGTGGAATTTCCACGTCACCGGACGCGTTTGGGGCGAGCCCAGCGGTCGACGCGACCTGGCACCCTTTCGCCGCGCAGTTAGCCGAACGGACAAATGCGCAGGTACTGCCCATGTGGTTTGAAGGGCAGAATAGCCGTCTTTTCCAATTGGTCAGCCACTGGAGCCTCACGCTGCGCTGGGGCCTCCTGATCGGGGAGAACGTACGTCGCACGCGCCGCCCCATCCGTGTTGTACTAGGTGCCCCGATCACGACCGCGGAACTGCCCAACAACATCGACCGCACAGCGCTGGCGAAAGAACTCTGCCGGCGCACCTACGCCTTGGGAGGCTGGCCCGACTCTTTCTTGGATGTCCAGGGGTCCTGGCCGGCACCGCTGCTGGCGAAGGCAGACCGACCCAAACCGCTCCAAGTACTGACACAAAGTGCATCGATCCTACTGCGGCACCGGCACCGTCCCGCGTCACGCCGCTCGTTGCCAGCCCGTACCCGTCTCGCCGGCATACCAGCCAGGAACCAAACCGTCGGGTCAGCCGGCAAGACTTCAGTTGCTCCCCGATAAGGCCCCCGGTAGCCTCGTCAGCTCATCTGCCGAGGTCCTCTCATGCTTCGATTCATTGCACGCGGCGCGCTGCTGTCGCTGCTGACCGTCACACCCTCCCTCGCCGCTGCGCCTGTAGAGACCTTTCAGGTCACCCCACGGGATCCGAGTGTGGTCCGAATCGTCGCCTATGGCGACCAACGGTTTACTGATCCGTCCGAGAAAGACGCATCGCGGCCGCTCGCCCGCCAAGCACTGGTGCAGCGCATCGCTGAAGAACCGTCCGATGCCATTCTCATGACCGGCGACGTGCCCTGGCACGGCGGCACCAGCAACGACTACACCGTCTTCCAGCAAGAGACGTCCATCTGGACTGAACGACATCTGCACGTATTCCCCACCCTTGGTAACCATGAATTCGCCGGTTGCAGTGAAGCGGAATGCCTGGCGCATTGGTGGCAGGCAAATCCGCGCCTCGCCGGATTACGTTGGTACGCGGTGGATATCGGCAACCAAGTGCGCGCAATCGCGCTAGACACCATGCTGCCATTCACCTTCGGCAGCCCTCAGCGAATATGGCTCGAGGCGCAAATCAACTCCCTGCCCACGAGCACGCACTTTGTGGTGCTCTATCTGCACCACCCACCCGTCGCAGCCCACGAACTAGACCCCCTACGTCACAACGTTCGACCAAGCGAAGTCATCCTCGCCGACTATCTGACCGAGCGTGCCAAAACATTGCACGCACGGATCATCGTCGTGGCCGGGCATATCCATAACTACGAACACCATGAGCGGGATGGTGTTGTCTATTTAGTGTCGGGCGGCGGCGGTGCGAAGCCCTACCCAGTCAGTCGCGCGGGCGACCTCTACCAGGGCACTGCGGAACCTAACTTTCACTTTTTGACCTTAAACGTAGCCGGCGAGCACATGCATATCGAGATGCATCGACTCGAGGACCACGACGGGCCCCACCCGCACCAATTTGCGGTGCGGGATGCCTTTGACGTCCTGGCACCAACAAAGCACTAAAAGCCCGTCACCGGGGAGCTGGCGATGGCTGGACGCTACGCATCCCCGAAGGCTACTCTTGACGCACGTCCCCACCGGAGTGTGTCATGACGCGAACCCTCAGCGCCTGGACGGCGATCTTGGCGATCGTTGTGGCCACGCCGGACGTTCGCGCTGATGAATGGCCAATGCCGCACTCTCTGGCGGAAGCCATTCAAATGGAAAAGGCGACGGCGCTGCCGCTGACTCCGTTCTACCGCCAACCGTCGCTGCAAGGCACCCAACCGGGCGACCTGTTACACAAAGCAGTCTTCAGCGGCTACAACCTGCCGAAGGGGGTCCGTGCCGTACGGATTCTCTACCACTCACGCGACGCCCACGGGAAGGACGTGGCGACCTCCGGCGTCGTGCTGATCCCCGCAGGCAAACGACCGGCCAAGGGTTGGCCGGTGATTGCATGGGCCCACGGCACAACGGGTGTTGCGCGGGTTTGCGCACCGAGCCTAGATAAGAATCTCTCGTATGGCGAAGAAGGCCTGTTCCCGATGGTACGCGCGGGCTTCGCCGTCATCGCCACGGACTATCACGGTCTCGGCACACCCGGACCACACCAGTACTTAAACAAAGTTGCGCAAGCCAATGACGTCATCTATTCCGTGCCGGCGGCACACCAAGCAGTGGCGGGCCTAGATGCCCGCTGGGTAGCCGTCGGCCATTCGCAGGGTGGTTTCGCGGTATGGGGGGTTGACGAACTCGAGGCCGACCGCGGCGACAAAACCTTTCTCGGCGCTATTGCCGTTGCCGCCGGCGGAAACCCCGGCGACTGGTTGGCAGCCATCTCGACTGCCGGACCGGAGGCAGCGATGTACTTACCGTACGTCGCCTTCGCGCTGCATGCCGTGTCCCCGACGTTTACACCGCAGACCCTGTTGAGTGGAACCGCCCTCAAACTCTACCCGACGGTCACCACACAAGGTTGTTTTAACTATGCCTACGGCGCCACAGTGGATAACAAATCCGCCGAATCCTCAGTCCGCTCGAGCGGCTGGCAGAACGATCCGGCCGTCGTTGCGTTCACAACGGCGAATGCGCTGGGACAGGCGCACATCGCGCAACCACTGCTGCTGATCGCCGGCGATGCAGACCAAACGGTCCCCTACCCCGTGGTCGTGGCGTCCGTGAAGACCGCCTGCCAAGCGAAACTACCGATCCATTTCAGTACCTACAAGGGCCTGGATCACGACCCCACCATGGATAAAAGCACGCCAGAGCAACTGGCCTGGGTCCGCGCACGGTATGCCAACGAACCCAGCTCAAGCAATTGCCCGAAGGACCCCTGAGGGCAAGGATTGCGAGGTCATTCTGGGTGAGCAAGCCACGAATTTTTATGACCAGCCCAGCCACGCGCGCCGCAAGTGGCGATCCCAGCGCCTAGCTGATGGGCGATCGGCGTCGTTGAATGCCGTCTGACGGAAGCGCCCGAGCCGCTGGCAAGGACTCGGAAATCAGCATTCCCCCACGCTGCTCTGCACCACCGTGGGGTCGCGCCCTTAAATGATCCAGTGACCGATAATTAACTTAAAAATCTATTAAAAAAAACAACTTACATGGGTTTTATGAACTTACTTTTATGGCCGTGCCGTGCACGACTTAAGCTTGCGGCGGGCTCCATTCGCTCACTCGCACGGCGCGATGATCGGGCGACCAGTCTCCCCAAGAACTTAAGCGGTGCCGGCACTCCCTTCACTTCACATTCTTGACAGTCCGCTCAGAAAGGCATATTCAATTAAGGGTCGCTTCGGGGTAACCGAACTGGGTGCCCCGATGAGAAGAAGATCAAAAGCAACACATCGCTATTTGGGGGTTATGATGAATCCGAGTAAAATCGTGGGTTGGATCGGCTTGGCTGTGGCCATTGTCGGTGCGTTCGTGGCGATCCCGTACGCAGCGCTGATTCTCCTGCTGGCCGGCCTGTATGCGGGCACCAGCGTTTCAGGCGAACAGACCGTCGGCACCGTGATCGGCGCCGTCGCGCTGACAACCATGTCCGGCAGTTTCGATGCCATCCCAGCTATCGGCAGCTACCTGCATGCGATCGCCGGTTCGATCGGCGCGGTTGCAGCAGGCGCGTCCCTATCGAGCGTCCTCATGGGCGTGTGGCATCGCGCGCAGCCGTGATTCGATGGGTCCGGGGTCGCACCGCGACTCCGGACCCCTTATTTCTGTCTGGTCGATACGGGGGCGATCTGATCTCCCCACCCGACGAAGCCCATCAGCAGCAACGGACCTCGCGGCAACACACCACGCGGATCTAGACCTCATGGGCTGTTGATAGTCTGTCCTGCCAGCTGGCATTTACCGGCGCGGCGACGGACTCTAGTGCAGTCCTCTCCTTGCAATGGCCCCGCGTAGTCCGACGCCTTCGCGCTTTCTCATCAGACACGGCATTCAGTGCATAGATTGTTCTATCCTGCGTCGCGTCGCCCTGCCGAGAGTATCTAGATGATCTACGGAACTGCTCTACTCGCCGCCTGTTACCTCATCGGCGTCACGCTCGGAGAAGCCTTGGGCAACTGGATGGGCGTGAAGGCCAATATCGGCGGCGTGGGCATCGCCATGCTGCTGCTGCTGAGTGCCAAATTGATCGCGCAACGCCACGGTCGGGCACAGCAATTGTTTAGCGGAACCCTCTATTGGGGCGGCATGTACATTCCGGTGGTGATCGCCATGGCACTACAACTGGATGTGCGTAAAGCCTTGGCTGCCGGCGGTATGGCGCTGGTCGCGGCGGTCTGTACCGTGCTGCTGTGCAGCGGATTGATTGCCTGTATCAATCGTCTGTTCAGCGACACCTCCGCAGACCCGTTTGCACACTAAGAAGCACTGAAATGTGGGAACTATGCGCGAAGGCACTCGCCCAAAACGGTCTAATCACGGCGTTTGCACTGGTCGGTCTGATCACCGTAGTGGCTGAGTACTTGTCTAAGCGTTTAACCGGTGGACGGATCCATGCATCCGCCATCGCCATCTCGATCGGGCTCGTGTTTGCCTATGTCGGCGGCCACGTCACTGGCGGCTCCAAAGGACTCGCCGATGTTGCGACGCTCGGTGGCATCGGACTCATGGGTAGCGCCATGCTCCGGGACTTCAGCATCGTGGCGACCGCTTTTGAGGTGGACCCACGTCAGTTGCGCAGGGCCGGGTGGCTGGGCCTAAGCGCCCTGCTGCTGGGCGTCCTCGTTCCATTCACTGTAGGCGTTATCACCGCCCGCTTGTTTGGCTATACCGACCCGGCGGTACTCACCACCATTGGAGCTGGGGCCGTCACCTACATTGTGGGACCGGTAACCGGTGCCGCATTGGGGGTCTCGTCTGACATCATGGCCCTCAGCGTATCGATTGGTCTGTTGAAGGCACTGATTGTCATGATCGGCACGCCCATGGCTGCCCGAGCACTTCGACTGAACACGCCACGCGCTGCCATTGTGTTCGGCGGCCTTGCAGGTACCGTTAGTGGAGTGACCGCGGGGCTCGCCGCGACCGACCGTAGACTAGTGCCCTATGGCGCGCTCGTGGCCACTTTTCATACCGGTGTGGGCTGCCTGTTGTGCCCGTCTGTATTGTTTCTGACCGTGCAAGCGTTCACGCGCCCCTAAAGGGTCTGGTAAATTTAGAACAACGATTGCGCTGCTGACCCTAGGAACTTCTGATGCACCATTTAGCGACGTCTCTCCTCCGTCCGAGTGCACTTGCACTGTGCCTGACGCTCATTTTCTGCGGCGCCGCGGCGCCAGCAGCCGACCGCGTGCTCGTGAACGCAAAGGTGTTCACGTCCAATCCCCTGCAACCCTACGCCGAAGCCGTGGCGATCCACGACGGCCGTATTCTATCGGTCGGTAGCCGCGACGATGTGCGCGCTACGGCCAGCGCTGACGCAGAAATCGTTGACCTGCAGGGGCACGCGCTGCTACCCGGCCTGATCGACAGCCACATACACGCGGTCTGGGGCGGCGTGGTGTCGTTGCTTGCAACGGATCTCAAGAACGAACTCGGATCGATTGCGGAACTCGCGCCGATTGCAACAGAAGCCCAGCGCAGCGGTCGCGGCATGAGTGGCGACGTACTGGTCATCTCTGGGATCCCGCTGCCCATCTGGTCACATAACGATGAGCTTAGCGCCCTGTTCAATGGGCCGGCGTATGCGCATCAGCCTGTGTTTCTGCACGGTATGGATGGTCATACCGGCTGGGCGAATGTAGCGCTGCAACAGCGCGCCGGACTGACCGCCGCCTATCTGCGTGGATTGGACGAGGGCCACCGCAAGTACTACGGCTACGATGCGCAGCTCACACCGAGCGGCTTCGCAGTCGACGAGGGGCTGCGCATCATCCAGGCGAAGATTCCAGCGCCGGATGCGCGCAAGGAATTGGCCGGCGCGGAAGCGGCCGTACACTACCTGCACAGCCTCGGCATCACCTCTTGGCTCGACCCGGGCGTGGATCGGGCGATGCTCACCGCTTATCGAGACTTGGCTGCCGCCGGCAAACTCACGGCACACGTAGCCGCGCTAGTCGTTGTGAAGCCCAACGATCCTGCGCCTTTGGCCGAGACGCTCGCATTACAGCGAGAGTTTAGTGGAATCCCCGGCGTCACCATGCCAGGGATCAAGGTCTATGCCGATGGCGTGGTCGAGTACCCCTCCCAAACGGCCGCCATGACCGCACCGTACGCAATCACCGGCAAGACGGGGGACCTGTTGTTCGATCCGGCGCGCTTTGCGGCACTTTGTATCGAGGCAGATCGTCGTGGCATGCTCGTGCATACGCATGCGATTGGCGATCGCGCCGTGCACGAGACGCTCAATGGGATCGAAGCGGCCCGCAAAGCCAACGGCCCCAACGCACTGCCGCATACGATCACGCATCTGCAGTTTATACAACCGGGTGATCTACCTCGTTTCAAGGCCCTTGGCGTCATTGCCTCCTACCAATTGCTCTGGGCAAGCGCCGACATCGACACGATTGATCTCGTGCAACCCTACGTGGATGCGGCAATTTACCCTTGGCAGTATCCGGCGCGATCGCTACTGAATGCGGGCGGCGTCATCGCTGGCGCGAGTGATTGGTTCGTGTCTTCGCCCAACCCATTCTTGGCCATCTATCAGGCGGAAACGCGGCGTGGCCAGAAAGGAGTGCTCGATGCCAATGAGGACCTGCCACGCGAGGCCATGCTGTATGCCTATACGCGCAACGCAGCCGTCGCGATGCACCAACTGGCCGCGATCGGCTCCATTGAACCTGGCAAGCAGGCAGATTTCGTCGTCTTAGATCGCGATGTCATGACGATCACGCCCGAAGCCCTGCGAGAAACCCAAGTACTGCGCACGATGGTCGCCGGCGACTGGGTGTACACCCGCCCTTAACCCGACGGGATGCACGAGCACCCTGGGTGCCGCTCGAATCAAACGGCGATGGCCGCGCCGTTGACAAGGTGCGCGTCCTGACTACAAAGGAACAAGATGACCCGAGCAATGTCCTCGGGCTGCGGCCAGGCGGCGTGGTTGGCCTTTGGCATCGCCGCCCGATTGGGCGCCGTATTGATAAGGCTGGGCAAAATCGAGTTGGCGCGTACACCGGTACCCTTTAGGTTCGCGGCCGCCGAATCGATCATCGCTACCGCCGCGGCTTTAGAGGCGACATACTCAGCGGCAGACGCGATGTGCGCAATTGCCGCGACGGCCGCGACATTGACGATCGCACCCTGACCTTGCCGGAGCATGACGGGTACCACGCTGCGCAACACGCGATACCCAGCACGCACGTTCAGTGTGAGCATCTTATCGAGCGCATCCGGCGGCATCTCCCAGGGTGCGGCGCCCGCGGCGTATCCACCAACCGCATTGACGACGCTGTCCATTCGCCCATGGCGGGCGACAACGTCTGTGATGAATGCTGTCATTGCACCCTCATCCAGAACATCGACCACATGCCCCTCAAGACGACTCTGGTCTTCGCCCGCTGCGGTTTGCAGCGCCGCAAACTCCGCAGGTCCCCGATAGGTCACCAACACTGTCGCGCCCTCGGCGAGGAAGGCAAGACTCACCGCCTGCCCTAACCCACCAGTACCGCCAGTCACAAGTACAATCTGACCATCGAATCGTTTCTGCATGACGCTCTCCTCGTAGGGCCTATCCGGGCTGCTGGACTAGTCGACGCTTAGTTTCGCTTATTCTGGTCGGACCATGCACGTTAAAGCGGAAAAACGCTGCTCACCCCAGCCTATGGCCGTAAACAGAACGCACCGCCACTATCCGATCTTGTGCTCATGGCGAGGCTTTTGCGCTAGGGTCCTTTGTCGAATCCCGCGTTGCTCTCCGGTGTCCCCTGCGGATACGCAAACCGGATTAGGAGACTCCCTTGATCCACCTTCCCATCGATCCGCCAGGCATCGGACTGCAGATACTTATCGACGCCATTCCAGACATTATTTTTTTATAAAGATCTAGGCGGCGTTTACCGCGCCGGCAACCGGGCATGGGGTGCCTTAATCGGCCGAACGGTTTAGGCAACGTGGGGAAAGACCGATTTCGATTTATTCCCAGAATCTCTGGCAAGCTTCTTTCGCGCCAAGAACCAGGAAATGCTGGCGAGTGGCAAAGAGCATCGCAATGAGGAGTGGGTCCAGTACCCCGACGGGCACCGGGACCTACTCGACACACTCAAGTCCCCACTGATCAATGCCGCGGGCCAAGTGGTCGGGTTAGTGGGCATTTGCCGCGACATCACGCATCGTGCTGCTGCAGACGCGGCCGCCGACTAATCCCCCGCGCTTTCGCGCTGTAACGCGCACAAGCAATGGACTCTGCACTTAGGAATCGGCCACTACAGCGGCCTATAAGCCTCCGATAGCCCGAAATGCGCTGGTCCGAACACGCGCAGTCCGGCAGGCGTACGCCACAAGGCGGGCGCCGAGAAACCCAATACGGTCACCGATTGGCCAATTTCAAATTCTGGATTCGCAATAGCGATCGCCGTGGCCGAATCCACCACGGAGATTAGATCCGGCGGCAAAACACTGACCACATCGTCCTTCCATGACACAATATTCTCGTTCTTAAAGCGCACACGGTAATGACTCGCGGCATACGGCCCGTGGCCTGCGATCACTACCTCGCCCACCAGAAAGCCCGCTTCGTCACGCCAAGGGCACTCGAGGACAGTGCCTTGAAATAAACGATGACCGGACCCGGCTGCCAGCAAGGCCGCCACTGGGTCCGCGCCCACGGCGGCTGCCTGACGCACCGCCTGGCCCAAGGCACGGGCGTTGGAAATCGTGCCAAGGACCAGCGCTCCTGCGCGACGAATCGCGCGCCCGGACAATGCCGCATCGGTCACACCCAGATCACCCGCACTGGCAACGGACAAGGCCCGCAGCAAGTCCTCCACCCGAGAATCGGCACCCACACGTTCGAGAATCAGCGAATCTCCGAAAGTGCTTACCGCAGCTAGCGGCAGGTTCGAAAGCCCCGCCACCAAAACCGAATCTTGGGTGGCCTCCGGGGTCGCACGCCCGACCCGATCGGCATCGAGCAGTGGTATACCTAGCCGCGCTGCCGTCGACAACGCCGCAGCGGTACTCCACGGCCCTAGTTCACCTGCCACCGCAGCCACAAAGGGCCGATGGAGAAAACCACTCAGCCGTCGGAACGCAGCTTCCACGTTGTCCTCTTTCGCCAGCGGCAAGCCTGCAAACCGAGCGCGATCCGCCACACTCAGGGGCGCGAGGCTACCAATCCCATAGGGGGAGGCGACCCACTCGTCATCGCCAAGCGCAGCAACAGGCAACAAGCTAAACCGCAATCCTGCCCCTAGGTCTTCGGTTATTTTCGCCAGCCCCTCCGAAAGTTTGCCGCCCCCACCGCAGCCAAAAACCGCACAACCCACGAGGATATCTTCCAACGCCACGCGATCTAGACGGTGTGCGCCGCGGTGACTCGATGTGGAACGCGTAGCGCCACGCGCATCCAGAGCCGGCGCTGCCGACGCACCCAAACCTAAAATCGCCGTAGCTTTCAAAAACCGTCGCCTGGAATTAAACAAGCTCATGCGCAGCCCACCTGATCAAGGCACAGAACCTAGGTTTTTCGCTACCGGCATGCTGCTGCGTATACGTTCGCATCGAATCTACCCCCTGCAGACCCGGCAGTATTCCGCGCGGGTCCTCCAAATGATGGGGCTGGTTTCTGCGCCCCCGGTGCTGGTGCATTTAGCCACAGCCCACTCGCCCGCGCATACGCCTGCTGATTACCGGCAAGCGCAGCGTGCGAACTGCCACCAGTTGCCAGGACAGCCTCTCGCGTCACCCGGCACTCGCCGGATGGTCCATCCAGTTGCCGTGCACGGGCATGCGCGGGATGATGTGTGCCCGGATCGCCCGTTGGAGTGCCTGCATGCCTCGCTTCTCCCGACTCGTCTCGCTGCTCGCCGCAGTCGGTCTTGCCGCGTCCACTTTCTCGGCCACCGCTACGACGGCCCGCCCCAAGGTCGGCCACATCTTTGTCATCGTGCTCGAAAACAAGGGCTTCACGGAGACCTTCGGACCAGCGTCCAAGGCACCGTATTTATCCAAAGAACTGACCAAAAAAGGCGTCCTGCTCAGCCATTACTACGGCACCGCGCACTACAGCCTTGGCAATTATCTGGCGATGATTAGCGGCCAGAGCGGGACGCATGAAACGCGCGACGACTGTGAGGTATTTGAGGATTTCGCCTCACAAGGCACCACGCCCGACGGCCAGGAAATAGGCAAAGGCTGCGTCTATCCGGCGCACGTCAAAACACTGCCAGACCAACTGATGGCGCGTGGCAAACACTGGCGCGGCTATATGGAAGACCTAGGCAATGATCCGACGCGCGAGCGCGCGACCTGTGGAGCCCCCGCGATCGGTGCCGCCGATCCAACCCAGAGCGCACAGAAGGGCGACCAATATGCGGCGCGCCACAACCCCTTCGTCTACTTTCACTCGCTGCTCGATAGTGGCGCCTGCGCGGACCATGTCGGCTCGCTAGCCCGTCTCGCTAATGACTTGCAGTCGATCCACACGACGCCAGCGTTTGTCTTTATTTCGCCCAACCTCTGCAACGATGGTCACGATGCCCCCTGCAAGGATGGCGCCCCCGGCGGACTCCTCTCCGCCGATGCGTTTCTGAAAACCTGGGTGCCGCGCATTCTGGCCTCCCCCGCCTATCGCCGCGATGGCTTGCTGGTGGTCACCTTCGACGAAGGCGACAGCGAGCGGACTACGCGTGCAGATGGCCGGCTTCAAGATGTGTTCGCGGGCGAATCCTGTTGTGCGCAGCAAGCGGGGCCAAACATCGGCACCTTCCCGGCCACCGAAAGCGACGATCACTACGTCACTGAAATGCATAGCTTCGGCGGCGATCGCACCGGCGCCGTGTTGCTGTCCCCATTCTTATTACCGGGTACTGTGGCGCTGACGCCATTCAATCATTACGCGTTACTAAAGACCTTTGAGGACCTGTACGGCATCCATTCGCACCTCGGCTACGCCGGGCAAAAAGGACTGCTCGGCTTCTTCGATCCAGGCTCTGATCTACAAACCCGCGCGCACTAGGGTAGGCTCGGGCGGATGGCATTGGCGTGCTGACGCCCTTGCCCTAGTATCGGTGGCCTTGGCTGCCCTGCGAGTATTTTATGCGGTCGATCTCTACAGACGCTCCGGCCGGTGAGGCAACGCCCGACTGGGCGCCAATACACCAGCCCCAGGGTGGCATGATGCGAGCATGGCGCCTGCACGGGCCACTGGACTTGCGCCTCACGCAACTGCCCCAACCCACGCCACCACCGGGCTGGGTCAAGGTGCGCATCCGCACGGTACAGCCGAGCATCACCGAGACCTTGCTCTATGAAGGTCACCGCACTTACGGCCATGCACTGATACAAAGCGCACTCGCGCAAGGGCCTGCGCAGGTGTTCGGCCACGAGTTCTCCGGCGAAGTCGTCGCGCTAGGCGAAGGCGTCTCGACCCTGACGATCGGCGACCGGGTCGCGGCGCGCGGTTCGCATCCTGAGGGCATCGTCGGCTTCGACTACCCGGGGGCACTGGCGGACTTCGGGGTATTCCCAGCCAGCCTGTTCGTACGACTGCCTGCGCATGTCAGCGATGGGGAAGGCGCCGCCATACAGCCATTGAGCGATGCCGTCGCCGCCGTGCATGCGGCCCATATCCGACTCGGCGACGTCGTCGTGATTATCGGCCTCGGTTCCATGGGACTGGCCTGCTTGCAGGTGGCCCGCAGTGCGGGGGCCGGCCTGGTCATCGCCATTGCACGTCGCCCGGAAGCGCTCGCGTTAGCCCGCTCTCTGGGTGCCGACCAGGTACTCGATGCCAATACAGACGATGTTGTTGCACGCGTGCGCGCACTGACGGACGGCGCTGGCGCTGATGTCGTCATTGAAACGGCCGGTGGGCCCACTGCACTAGGGCTGGCTGGTAACGAAACCTTACTGCAAGCGGGGGGCATGTTGCGCGATGAGGGAACCGTCGTCGGCGTCGCCTTCGATGGCGAAGCCACCCAGTTGCCCTACGGCGTGTTTCGCTTCCGCAGTCTGCGCTTCGTCTACCCCTCCGTGCTGACACGCCGCCTGTTCGAGACCAGCGTGCATCTGGTCGCGACCGGAAGGGTGCATCTTTTACCCTTGATCTCCTGTGTGCTCGAGGGCATCGAGCAGATACCCACCGCGTTCGAACGGACGGCACGCAAAGCCCAGTACGGACTCATCAACCCGGCACAAGTTGTCATTTCACGGGGATAGCCCCACACGGAGAGCGCATGTCGGAGCGTGAACACGCCCTCAAATTGCTACAAGCCACCTACTACGACGGCGTCGATCGCAGTGATATGGCGTTGGCTACCTCGGCACTCCACGAAGACATTGAGTGGTCCCATGCGCAGGTGTGGGCGCACCACGGGTTTCAGGCCGGCAAGCCTACCCAGATGCGTGGACGCGACATGATCCGCGCCTTTTTGGAAGCCCGCCGTGACCAACTGGTTGCTGCCGGCATCCGCCATCGGGTAGACGACCTAGTGTGCAGCGATGGCCGCGGGGCGTGCCTCGGGCACGTCCTCGGACCCGACGGCAGTCGCAAACCGTTCATGGTCTGGTTCGAATTGCGCGATCAGCTGATCGGTCGCTACCTGTTACGTCCGCTCTAAGGCGCGGCCTGCCTGCCCCCTACCCGCCGAGGTCCTGATGAAAACGAATCGACTGCACCTGATCGCCCTGCTGTGTTGCCTTACCAGCACAGCCGTACCGACGGCCCATTCCGCCGCATTCGACCTGCAGGAAGCCACCATCGCCTCGCTACAGGACGCATTGCGCGCCCATCAAGTCACCTGCCACAGCGTGATCGCCGGCTACCTGGCGCGCATCAACGCCTATGACCAGCCGACCCGTTTAAATGCCCTAGTGCTCGTCAACCCCGCGGCACTCGCCGATGCAGATCAACTAGATCAGCAGTACCGCCGAACGGGACAATTGCGACCACTACACTGTGTCGGCGTGATTGTGAAAGACAATTACGAGACCCAAGGCTTGCAAACGACCGCGGGATCACTGGCACTGAAAGGCTTCATCCCGACGGCGGATGCGGCCATGGTCGAGCGGTTGCGTGCAGCCGGTGCGGTGGTGTTGGCAAAATCCAATATGGCGGAGTGGGCGTTCTCTCCCTACAAGACGGAAAGCTCGATCGGCGGTATTACGCGCAACCCCTACGCACTCGACCGTGTCCCAGCCGGCTCCAGTGGGGGCACGGCGGCCGCGGTGGCGGCCAACCTCGGCGCCATTGGGCTAGGCTCGGATACCGGCAACTCCATCCGCGGTCCTTCCTCCCACAACGCCTTGGTCGGTCTGCGTCCGAGTATTGGCCTGACCAGTCGCCGCGGCATCATTCCCCTGTTTGGGCACAACGATGTCGGCGGCCCGATGGGCCGCACGGTCGCCGATGTAGCGACGCTGTTAAATGTGGTTGCCGGCGTTGACCCGTTAGATCCCGTGACTGTGCATGCCACCGGCAAGATGCCGCCGGACTACACCCGTTTTCTGGATCCGCAGGGATTGCGCGGTGCCCGCATCGGGGTCTTCCGCCGCTACCTCGATGCCGCAACCACGGACCCGGAGATCCGGAAACTTACGCAGCGCGCCCTCGCTGATCTGACCGCGCAGGGTGCGCAGCTTGTCGATCCCTTCGATTTGCCCAACTATGAGAACCTGACCGCCACGCTGTGGTGTGGTGATTTCCAGGCCGACGTCGACCATTACCTGGCAACACGCGGGCAAAATGCGCCTTACCATACGCTCGCGCAAATCGTGGCTTCCGGATTGTATTTGCCCTCGATCGAAACAGACCTGAAGGCGGCACTGCAGCCACCCACCAGCGCCGATGACCGACGCAGTCCCTGCCCCGATGTCTATACCGATCCGCCCAAGCAGGTGTTTCGCGCCGCGCTCATCCAAGCGATGGCGGCCGCCCACCTCGATGCCATCGTCTATCCGACGTGGTCCAACCCACCGCGCCTGGTCGGCGACCTCGATAGCCCAGCCGGGGACAATAGCCAAATCCTCTCGCCCCAGACCGGGTGGCCAGCCATCACGGTGCCCATGGGGTTTGCCCATGACGCGCTGCCGGCCGGACTGACCTTCCTCGGACCCGCGTTTAGCGAAGGGACCCTGATTCGGTATGCCTATGCCTACGAGCAAGCGACCCGGCACCGTCGGCCGCCGGCCGGATTTGGGCCGGTGGCCTTCTGAGGCGTGCTGGAGACGCGGCGACAGGCCTGACCAGAACTGGAAAATAGGACATTCGGCGGGACGGGTGGTGGCCCACACGAGGCTAGGCTACGCTCAGCGTCGGTGACGGCCCCGTCGAGGCGCTGAACCTATAGGCTGTGCACAGCGTAGATATTCATTTTTGCGGGGACGGACCATGCTTACCACACTCCTGAAGAAGGCCGGATGGCTATTGATCACGGCGACGGGGGTTGCGATCGGGGCCAACGCACCCAGCGACGTGACCAGCATCATCGGCTTCACGCCACAACATACGGGCGCCGAGCAACGCCTCGAGGTCCGCTTCCAACGGTTACCCTCGGCGGCTGGGGCGCGCAAGTGGCACCGCGAGTTCACGCGCGAACCACACCCAGCAGGTTCGGCGGAGAATAACCGCTTAGCCGACGTCGTCGCCGCTGCGTGGCGCCAGCAAGGCTGGGAAGACGTGACGCTGCGTCGCTACGATGTGTTGCATTCGCGACCACGCCACGTGGCACTTGAGATGACGGCTCCAGTGGCCTACCAGGCGCAATTACGGGAGGACGCGATTGCCGCGGATCCCGACAGCGCCAATCCACGGCTACCCGGCGCCTATTTTGGATACTCGGCGTCGGGCGATGTCACGGCGGAACTGGTCTACGCACACAGCGGCAACCCAGAGGACTATGCGCTGCTGCGGGCGCATGGCATTAGTGTGAAAGGCAAAGTCGTCATCGTTCGCTACTCGAATCCCTACAGCTATCGGGGCTTCAAGGCGCTGACAGCCGAGCGCGAAGGTGCCGCCGCCTTGCTGATCTACTCTGATCCCGCCGACGATGGTCACACGCGCGGCCAGGTGACACCCGACGGCCCGTGGGGCCCAGAGACGCATATCCAACGCGGCGCCATCACCTACGACTTCATTGTCCCGGGCGACCCCACGACCCCAGGCTGGGCTTCCGTCGCTGGCGCGGCGCATATCCCGCTCAGCGAAGCGAAATCACTGCCGAAAATCATCGCCATGCCGCTGTCATGGCATGACGCCAAGCCCTTGCTCGAGCACATGAATGGGGAAGAGGTCCCCACGGAGTGGCGCGGCGCCTTACCGATCACCTATCGCTTCAATGGCGCGGTCACCGTGCACGTCAACGCGGATATGGACACCAGCATTCAGCCCTATACTGTCGTCGAAGCGCGTATTCGGGGCAGCGAATTGCCGGATGAGTGGGTGCTGGTGGGCAACCACCGGGATGCCTGGGCCTACGGTGGCGTCGACCCGGTGAGCGGCACCGCCTCCATGCTGGAACTAACGGGGGCGTTGGGCGCACTGAAACGCCAGGGGCACCGACCCCGACGCACGATCATCGCCTGCAGTTGGGATGGCGAGGAGTACGCGCTCACCGGCTCGACCGAATGGGGCGAGCAGTTTGCACAGGATCTCAGCACGAAACTGGTTGCCTATCTCAACGTCGATGAATCCGTGGCGGGCGCCGCCACCACCGCCGGACCACTCGGTCTGAGCTTCGATCCAGCGGCGGTTGCCTCACTCGCCCCCATGCTGATTGAAGCGGCAAAGTCGGTGCACTCACCGGTTGGCGGCAATCTCTATGACGCGTGGCGCGCCACCGCGACCCGGGACCGAAAACTAGCCACCGCACCGACCGATGCGGCGCTGGTCGAAACGCGCATCGGCAGCGGCTCGGACCACACGGTATTTCTCAACCACTTAGGCCGACCCGTCATCAATTTCGGTTTCACGGGTGACTATGGCGTGTATCACTCCGTTTACGACGACCACTACTGGATGTCGCACCTCGGGGACCCCAACTTTGCCTATCACTTGGCGCTGACGCGTGTTTGGGGTGTCACCGCACTACGCCTGGCCAATGCGGATTTACTGCCGTTTGACTTCGGCGCCAATGCAGTTGCGCTCGAGGGATACCTAAAAGATCTCGAACAGCGCGTACCGGTGCCGGCCAATGGGCTCTCACTCACCCCACTACACGCGGGGATTGCGGCTTTCGGGCGCGCAGGCGCTGAGTTGCGCGACGCGGTCCACCTCGGTGTCACGGCCGGACCGGTGTCGAGCACGGCAGCCAGCGCGCTCAACGCCAGCTTGCTACAAGTGGAGTCCAACTGGTTGGATCCAGCCGGCATTCCCGGCCGGCCGTGGTTCAAGCACCTGCTCTACTCCTCGCGCTATACCTATGCGCATTTAGAGCTGCCGGGACTCACCGAGGCGGTCGAGGGCGGCGATTGGGCGCTGGCCGAGGACCAGTCGCAGCGTCTGAGTGCGGCATTGGCCAAAAATACCCGGCTGTTGAGCGAGGCCAAGGCGGCTTGGCTCGCACGACACTAGACGCGACCCGGTTTACCGGTGGGCCCGGCGATCATGGGCCGGGCTCGTTGGCGCGCTCGTATTTGTAACGTATACTCATTTTGATTACGCATAGTGTTGCTATGACCCGCTTTTTTAGCGAGGTAACAGCGTAGAAAGGCAATAAAAAAGACGCATTCGACCAAAATCGATTGTGAATTTCGAAACTCGGAGAAACCGCAGTGCCCTCTTCCTCTACCGACACGCTGCAAGGCCGCGTGGTCATCGTGACCGGTGGCACCCGCGGGATTGGCCGAGAGGTTGCCATGGCTTTTCTAGCCGCCGGCTGCGAGGTCGTCGTCTGCAGCCGCAACGCACCGGCTGACTTGCCCACGGTAGCGGACCGTACGGCCGTATTTGCGCCCTGCGATGTGCGTAACCCAGAAGCCGTGCAGACCTTTGTCGACGGGGTCGCCGCGCTGTATGGGCGCCTCGATGTGGTCGTCAACAACGCCGGCGGGTCGCCGCGCGTCGATGCAGCAACTGCCTCACCCCGATTTTCTGAAGCGATCGTCGCCCTGAACTTGCTCGGGCCTCTGTATGTCGCACAGGCGGCCTATCGCTGGATGGCACAACAAGCAACCGGCGGCAGCATCATCAACATTGCCAGCATCTCCGGCGTGCGGCCATCACCCGGCACCGCCGCCTATGGGGCAGCGAAAGCAGGCCTACTGAGCCTGACCCGCAGTTTGGCGCAGGAATGGGGGCCTCGCGTACGCGTCAATGCCATCATCGGCGGCCTGATCGACACCGGCACTGCCGACGCGACCTACGGCTCTGCCGCGGCGCGCGAACAACTGGCCGCAACGCTGCCGCTCAAACGCATGGGCACCGGCCAAGACATTGCAGCGACCGTCCTGTTCCTCGCCTCGCCTGCTGCGGCCTACATCAGCGGCGCCCAAATCGCAGTGGATGGGGGTGGCGAACGCCCACTGTTCCTCGACATCGTCGACGCCCATGCGGCAGCGCCACCGACCTGAACTGAGTACCCATAGACCATGCTCGACAAGCGCCTCTCTATCGACGACATCGTCGGCCAACTGCGCGATGGCATGACCCTCGGCCTCGGCGGTTGGGCGACGCGCCGCAAGCCGATGGCCTTAGTGCGGGCGATCGCGCGTTCCGGACTCAAAGATCTCACCGTAGTTTCCTACGGCGGCCCCGATGTCGGTTTGCTCGCCGCGGCCGGCAAGATCAGCAAACTCATCTTTGCCTTTGTTTCCCTCGATCACTACCCTCTCGATCCGCACTTTCGTAGCGCACGACAAAACGGCCTCGACGTACTCGAACTCGATGAAGGCCTGCTGCACTGGGGTCTGCGCGCCACGGCAATGGGCCTGCCATTCTTACCCACTCGCATTGGTCTAGGTACGGATATCGCGCGCCAATCCGCATTCCGCGCCATACGGAGTCCGTTCGACGACGGTGAGGAATTATTGGCGATGCCGGCGATCGCCCTCGATGTCGCCCTGCTGCACGTACACCGCTGCGACGCGCTCGGCAACAGTCTGACGCTGAGTCCCGACCCGTTCTTTGATGAACTGATGGCCAGAGCCGCACAAAAGGTATTCCTCACCACCGAGCAACTGGTCAGCACAGAGGCGCTCGGCATGGCCGAGAACTACCGCTGCAACTTATTCGAGCGCAGCCTCGTCACTGGCGTCGCGCTCGCCCGTTATGGTGCCCACCCGACCAGCGCTGCACCCGACTATCCGCTGGATTTGGCCCACCTCAAGACCTATGTGGACAGTGCCGCGTCCGCAGAAGCACTCGCGCAGTATCGCGCGCAGTACGTTGCGGTTGCCGACGAAGAGTATCTGACCGCGGTGGGCGGACCGGTTCGGATCGACGCCCTACCGACTGTGATTTACTGAGCACGCCGCGCCGATGAACAACACCGACTACTCGCTCGCTGAACTACTGATCTGCGCTGCTGCCGAAGCATGGCGCGATGATGGCGAACTGCTCGCCACCGGGATTGGACCATTGCCACGGCTAGCGGCAAGCTTGGCCAAAGACCTGATCAACCCAGCGCTGTTGATGACCGATGCTGAGGCTTTTGCGGTGACCGAACCAGTCCCGCCGGGACCCCGCAAAGGCTACGTCCCGTTGGTCGAGGGTTGGATGCCCTATGACCGCGTGTTCTCACTGCTCTGGTCGGGTCGGCGCCACTCCATGGTCGCGCCGGTACAGGTGGACCGCTTCGGCCAAGCCAACATCAGCGTGATCGGCAGCCATGCCAAGCCGAAGGCTGCGATGCTGGGCGCACGGGGTTTCCCCGGCAACTCGGTGCATCACCCGAACAGTTTTTTCCTACCCAGCCACAACGCCCGCGCGCTCGTCGCCGGCGAAGTCGACTTTGTCTGCGCTGCAGGATTCAATCCCGACCGTTACGTGAACGGCCGGCCGCCGCCTGGACTCGACTTGCGGCTGATTGTGACCGACCTGGCTATTCTGGACTTCGAAGGGCCAGATCACGCGATCCGTGTGCGCTCACTGCACCCCGGTGTCAGCTTCGAGCAAGTGCAGGACAACACGGGTTTTGCGCTTGTACGCCCGGAATTCCTGCTAACGACGCCTGCGCCGACCCCAATACACCTCGCCGCGATCGGTCGACTGGACCCGAACGGCGTGCGCCGTTCGGTCCTAAAAGGCGATCCCCCGGGAAATCCCGTCCAGAAAGGAGTTCCTTTGTGAGCGACTTAGTCGAACCACGGCAGACGCCCGTCGAATACGAGACCGAGCAACCCGTTCGCTACGACGTGGAGGGTCCGATTGCCTGGATCACGCTGGACCGACCGCGTTACCACAACGCGCAAAACTCGCAGATGACCTATGCGCTAGACGCGGCATTCCGACGCGCCGTCGATGCCGAGACCATCCGAGTGATCGTGCTGCGTGGTGAAGGCAAGCATTTCAGCGCCGGACACGACATCGGCACACCCGGCCGCGACTTGCACGAAACCTTCGAACGCAAACACCTGCTGGCCGACCACACCAATAAGCCCGCCGCGGAATTGCTGTACACACGCGAGCAAGAGGTCTACCTCGGCATGTGCCGACGCTGGCGCGATATTCCCAAGCCCACCATCGCGATGGTCCATGGTGCCTGCATCGCCGGGGGACTGATGCTTGCTTGGGTCTGTGACTTGATCGTTGCCGCGGAGGACGCCTTCTTTCAAGACCCAGTCGGCCGAATGGGTATTCCCGGGGTCGAATATTTTGCACATGCCTTTGAGTTGCCACCCAGAGTCGCCAAGGAATTTATCCTGCTAGGCGAACGCATGAGTGCGCAACGCGCCTATGCACTCGGTATGGTGAACCGTCTAGCGCCGCACGCAGAACTCGAGCAAACCGTGCGCAGCATGGCCACAGAACTGGCCTCGCGCCCGCGGCTCGGAAACTGGCTTACAAAGCAAGCGATCAACCACGTCGAAGACCTGCGCGGCAAACGCACCGCGATGGATGCCGTGTTTCACATGCACCATTTCGCCCATGCGCAGAATGATCTCGTCTCCGGCAACAGCATTGGCGGTCTCGATGCCCGCGCGATGGCTGCAGCCAACAAAGCGGAAGCCGACAAGCGCTGAGCCATGGGAAATAGCCTCCTCCACACCCGACTCACCGAGCGTCTTGGCTGTCGCCACCCCATCATCCAGACCGCGATGGGTTGGATTGCAGAACCACCACTCGTTGCCGCAGTGTGTGACGCGGGCGGCTTTGGCTTTCTCGGCGCTGCCGTCATGACGCCTGCAGAACTGACCATGAAGATCGCCGATTTGCGGGCACGGACAGCACAACCCTTTGGTGTGAATTTTCATATGTTCCAGCCGGGTGCCGCGGCGATTGTGGAACTGATCATCGCCAATCGAGCACAGATCCGAGCGGTTAGCTTTGGCCGCGGCCCAGACGCGCAAATCATCCGTCGCTTTCGTGACGCCGGCATCCTCTGCATCCCAACGGTCGGTGCGGTCAAGCACGCCCTTAAAATGGTTGAACTCGGCGTAGACATGATCACCGTACAAGGCGGCGAAGGCGGCGGCCATACCGGCTCTGTGGCCACAACGATCCTTTTGCCGCAGGTACTCGATGCTGTAGATGTGCCCGTCATCGCGGCCGGCGGCTTTGCCGACGGGCGCGGTCTCGCAGCCGCCCTCGCCTATGGCGCCGCGGGCATTGCCATGGGGACCCGCTTTTTGCTGACCCAAGAAAGCCCAGTGCCTGCAGCGACCAAGCAACACTACCTCGCAGCCGGGACGGACCAGATCTTCGTCACCACGAAAATTGATGGCATGCCGCAACGCATGCTGCGCAATGCGCTGGCACAGCGCATCGATGCTGCCGGTCGCACTGCGATGGCGGCGCGTGCGCTGCACGCCGCTTGGAAACTGAAAGCGCAAACGGGTGCATCCTTCAAAGACCTTTACCGTGCAGCTCGGGGCATGACCGGGCACGGCGGCCTCACATGGGGCCAAGCCCTGATGGCCGCGAGCGCACCCATGCTCATCCAAAAAGCCGTGGTCGAGGGATGTCCTGACGATGGACTGATGGCAACGGGCCTCGTGGCCGGGCGCCTGCGCGATGTCCCCACCTGTCTGGAGCTGATCGACCGCATCATGACTGAGGCCACCACTCGGCTGACCGCCCTCGGACAGTTAGCCGACGTACCCTTGGCGACGGCAGGAGACTACTAATGCCCATTACCCTCGAGATTCACGACCGCATCGCGCAGGTGATCTTCAATCATCCGCCCGTGAACGCCTTCGATACAGCCGGCTGGGAGTTGATCCCGCAGCTGATCGATGAGGCCGGTGCGCGTGATGACGTGCGCTGCGTTCTGATCCGCGCGGAGGGTCGCGGCTTCTGTGGCGGCGTCGACATCAAGGAAATGCAAGCGCATCCGGAACGCATAGTGCAACTCAATCGCGGCAATTTCTTGACCGCAAAAGCGGTGCGCGACTGCCCCATCCCAGTCGTCAGCGCACTGCATGGATTCGTCATTGGCGGTGGCGTCAACATAGCCGGTGCATCGGACGCCTTATTGGCTGCGGAAGGCACCTACTTTTCACTACCCGAGATCGATCGCGGGGCCATGGGTGGTGCCGCTTTCATGCTGCGGATGTTCCCAGTACACAAGGTGCGGGCGGCCTTCTTTACCGGCGGCCGCGTCTCGGTCGATGAAGCCCATCGACTCGGCAGCATCGAGAAAGTAGTGCCTGCAGCACAACTGCTCGACGCGGCGGTTGCGTTTTGCGCGCTCATTGCCGCAAAAAGCCGAACCGCCTTAGTACTGGCGAAGCAAGCCCTCAACGGGCTCGATGCGACCGACCCCCTCGCCGGCTACAAGTTCGAGCAGGGATTTACGCTGGAAATGTACTTGCATGCCGATAGCCAGAAGGCCAGAGATGCCTTCGTCATGGAAGGCGGCCAGAGCGCAAAATATTAGGCCGTTATTTGAATCTCACCTACACCCCTGCTCAGCAAGCCTTTCGCGCCGAGGTACGTGACTGGCTAGCCTGCCACGTACCCGCCAAACGACTCGCTTCGTTTGACGACTCACGCGACGGCTTCGAAGCCCACCGCACTTGGGAACGCACGCTCCACGCGGGTCAATGGGGCATGGTGACTTGGCCTGTGCAATACGGTGGACGCAACGTCGATCTCATCAGCTGGCTGATCTTTGAGGAAGAATACTATCGCGCCAACGCCCCGGCACGGGTCAACCAAAATGGTATTTTCTTACTCGGGCCGACGCTGATGGAATTTGGCACGGCAGAACAAAAGGCTCGGTTTTTGTCGGCGATGGCCGCGGGTGATGAAATTTGGTCGCAGGCGTGGTCGGAACCGCAGGCCGGAAGCGATCTGGCCGCCGTGCGATCCAGCGCCATGCGCGAGGGCGACCACTACGTCCTCAATGGACACAAGATTTGGTCCACTCGGGCTGTCTATGCCGATTGGGCCTTCGGCCTGTTTCGGACCGAACTCGGTAGCGAACGACACCGGGGCCTATCACTGATTCTCTTTCCACTCACCGCTCCCGGCGTGCGCATCAGTCCCATCGCCCGACTGGATGGCAAACCAGTCTTTGCAGAGATTTTTCTCAATGATGTCCGAGTGCCCGTTGACCAACGCCTCGGTGCCGAAGGTCAAGGTTGGGCCGTTTGCATGGCCACCGCAGGCTTCGAACGAGGACTCATGCTGCGCAGCCCGGCTCGCTATCAAGTCGCCGCAGAACGCTTGGTGGACCTGTATCGGCGCCATGGCGATCCTAACGACGACGTGACGCGGATCGCGGTACACCGATCGTGGATGGATGCCCAAGCGTACGCCTTATCGATTTATGCGACTGCAAGCCGGCTAAGCGCCGGCGGTACGATCGATGCGGAGTCAAGCACGAACAAGATCTTCTGGTCCGAATTAGACATCGCCTTGCATCAAACCGCTTTGGCGATTCTCGGCCCGCGTGCGGAACTGCTGCCAAGCGCCCCCACGGCGCACCGCGACGGGGATTGGTTAGAGGATTTCATCTTCGCCCTCGCCGGACCGATATACGCAGGGGCCAACGAGATCCAGCGCAACATCATCGCCGAGCGCATGCTCGGTCTGCCGCGCTAAGGCCGCCGTATGCATTTCGCCTTCTCCAGCGAACAATTGATGGCGGCCGAGGTCACGACCCAACTATTGCAGGCGCACTGCACGCCAGCGCTATTGCGACAACTGTTGGCCCGTGATGCCGCAAGAGAGGACTCGCGCTGGCAGGCATTGTCCGAGATGGGCCTGATGGGCGTACTGATCCCAACGGACGCCGGCGGCCTTGGGCTCAACGAAACGGACTTCGTGCTGCTGGCGGAAGCCGGCGGCTATGCCGCCCTACCCGAACCATTGGTTGAGCATGCCGGTGTCGCTGCGCCCTTACTGGCGCAGGTACAACCCGGACACCCCCTACTGACCGCCATGGCGTCCGGCACCAGCACGCTGGCCATCGGTCATCCAATCAACCCATTCGTCGCGGATGCAGACACCGCGACCGCGCTACTGCTGGTGCACGGCGACACACTGCACTTAGTCCGACGCGACCAAACCCACATAACGCGGCAGCCCAGCATTGATCCGTTCCGTCGACTCTACCAAGTGGATTGGCGCGCATCAGACTGCACGCGATTGGACGGGGCCGGTCCAAGCGACGCCCTGTTGGACCAAGCGTTGAATCGTGGAGCGCTCTTCGCCGCTGCGCAATGCCTTGGCCTTGCGCAGCGCAGCGTCCATCTGGCCGTTGCCTATGCCCGCGAGCGCCAGCAGTTTGGCAAGCCTATCGGCTCCTATCAGGCCATCAAACATCTACTCGCCACGGCGCAGGTCAAGATAGAGTTTGCACGCCCAGTCGTTTACGCCGCGGCAGCAGAGCTAGCGACCCATGCGCCGCACGCCGCCATGCGCGTCTCGCATGCAAAACTGGCGGCCTGCGAAGCGGCTGAACTGGCGACGCGCACCGCGATCCAGGTGCATGGCGCCATGGGCTACTCGTGGGAAGCGGACGTGCATTTCTTTCTAAAAAGAAGCCTCGCACTACACGCCGCTTGGGGGAGCCCTGCGTTCCATCGTGGCCGCATCGCCCATCACATTGACGGACAGCCCCTGGGGCCTGATCACACTTTCTACAATGGGACCGGACATGTCTGAAGCTTATATCGTCGATGCTGTCAGGACGCCCATTGGTCGCAAGAAAGGCACCCTGGCGGCAATGCACCCAGCCGATCTGGGTGCCCACGCAATCAAAGCGCTGATGCTGCGCAGCGGCGTCGACCCGGCCGCTGTCGATGACGTGATCTATGGCTGTTGCGACACCATCGGCGGTCAGGCCGGTGACATCGCCCGCACCTGCTGGCTGGTCGCTGGACTGCCCCAGCACGTTCCTGGCGTCACCATCGACCGCCAGTGTGGTTCTGCCCAGCAGGCCGTGCATTTCGCCGCACAAGCCGTGATGAGCGGCACGCAGGATTTGGTCGTTGCCGGCGGCGTCCAACACCTCAACCAAATCCCGATCTCCGCGGCGATGTTCGCGGGACAACCCTACGGATTTCCCGATCCCTTCAGCACCTCGCCCGGTTGGGTTGCTCGTTACCCCGACCAAGAGGTAAATCAGTTTCGCGCGGCCGAGATGATTGCAGAGAAGTGGAATTGCACGCGGGAAGACATGGAGCAATTCGCCCTGATGAGCCATCAGCGTGCGATCGCTGCCATGGATGCGGGGAACTTTCGCGCCGAAATCGCGCCAATCGGCGCATTTGCCGAAGATGAAACGCCACGACGGGACACGAGTCTTGCGCGCATGGCCACGCTGCAGCCGCTGACGCCGGGCGGCCGAATCACCGCCGCCGTGTCCAGTCAAAATGCAGACGCCTCAGCCGCACTACTGATTGCGTCGGAACAGGCACTGAAAACCCACGGCCTTCAGCCAAGGGCGCGATTGCATCACCTATCCGTACTCGCAGATGACCCCATCTGGATGCTCACGGCGCCTATTGCAGCCACGCGCCGGGCACTCACGAAGGCCGGGCTGCGCGTCGAGGACATTGATTTGTTCGAATGTAATGAGGCCTTCGCGCCCGTAGTATTGGCGTGGATGAAAGAACTCGGCATCCCACCGGCAAAGGTGAACGTCAATGGTGGCGCGATTGCACTCGGGCATCCACTCGGCGCCACCGGCGCGCGGATCATGACCTCGATGCTGCATGAGCTGGAACGGCGACAAGGTCGCTATGCGTTACAGACCATGTGTGAAGGCGGTGGCCAGGCGAATGTCACGATCATTGAGCGACTATGAATAACGAGCGATCCACCCGGCCGTTCACACGGACCGATCAGCGCGCACTCGCGCTGCATCAAGACTCTAGTTTTGTAGGCGAGCAATGAGTGGTATTTGCGCAGGCCGAGTGGTCATCGTGACGGGTGCTGGCAACGGACTCGGTCGCGCCTATGCGCTCGGACTAGCGGCCGAAGGCGCCCGCGTGGTCGTGAATGACCTCGGTGTAGGTACGCATGGAGAAGCTGGCGTTACCGAAGGCGCGGCTGACCGGGTCGTTGCCGAAATTCGTGCACTGGGCGGTACAGCGGTCGCCAACTACGCGGACGTCAGCGACTGGGAAGCAGCGCGGCACATTGTGGCCGCCGCGCTGGATGCCTTCGGAGAGCTGCATGCGGTGGTCAACAATGCCGGCTTCGTGCGCGACCGCATGTTTGTCTCCTGTACTCCGGAGGAGTGGGACGCGGTCCTGCGTGTCCACCTGCGGGGCCATTTTTGTACAAGTCGTCATGCGGTTGACTACTGGCGTGCCCGCTTGAAGGCGGGGCACGCCGTCGACGCGCGCATCATCAACACCAGCTCCGGAGCCGGGCTACAAGGGAGCTTAGGACAAAGCGCCTATTCCACTGCCAAGGGTGGTATTGCGACGCTGACCCTCGTGCAAGCGGCAGAACTTGCCCGCTACGGCGTGACGGCCAATGGGTTGGTGCCTAATGCGCGCACGCGCATGACCCAGACCGCATTTGCTGCAGAGATGAACCGCATGGAAGGCAATTTTGATCTCTATGCGCCAGACAACACAGCGCCCCTCGTCGCCTGGCTCTGCAGCGCAGCGTCTGCTGGGATCACAGGGCAACTGTTCGAACTCAAGGGAGGGCGAATCTGTGTGGCACAAGGCTGGGTCGATGGTCCTGCACAAGACAAAGGAGCCCGCTGGACCGCCGCTGAAATTGGGCCGGTCATCGAGCAACTCGTCGCCGCACGTACTGGCCCCAAGCCGGTCTACGGGGCTGGCTAACGCGCCGCCACCATGGAATGTTCCCTGACCCAAGACCAGCGTCTCATCCAAGAGAGTGTGTGTGCGGCGCTGGCCAGCGCCAGCGCACGCCAGAACCTACGCGCCGTGCTGAGCTCCCCTGTCGGCTGGGATCAGGGTCTATGGGAGACGCTGGCCGGCGAGATGGGCTATGCAGGCCTCATGATCCCGGAGGTGTTCGGCGGGAGCGGTCTTGGTGCGGTAGAGATGTCAGTGCTACTCGAGCAGACCGGCCGAACTCTTGCCGTGGTGCCGTACTTTGAAACTGCGGTCCTGTTCGTCCAAGCGCTCTTAGCCGCAGGCCACCGGCAGCAGCAGGACGCGTGGTTGCCCCGTGTTGCGCAAGGCCAGCTCAAAGCAACGCTCGCATTCATGGGCAGTGCAGGCCACGCCTGCCCTGCGGACATACAAGCCGTCTTGACCGGTGCTAACGATCACTGGCGTTTGTCCGGTGAAGCATCCTACGTCAGCTTCGGCCACTTGGCCGACCTGATCTTGATTGCCGCACGGGCCCCTGCCTCCACAGGATGGGAAGGCATCAGCCTGATTGCACTGCCGCAGACGACGCCCGGCCTCGTCTGCGAATCCCTTAACAACCTGGATCGGACACGCCCTTTCGCTCGTCTACGCTTCCAAGATATCGTGGTGACCGAGGACGCGATTCTCGGTGCACCAGAGCGCGCCGGGCCCGCTCTGGAACGTACGCTCAGTGTGGCTGCAGGCCTGCTCGCCGCAGAACAGACGGGCGGTGCTGCCTTTTGCCTAGATGCCACCGTCGACTATGCCAAGCAGCGCATGCAGTTTGGTCGTACCATCGGCTCGTTCCAGGCCGTCAAGCACACGCTGGCCGATATGATGGTCCAAGTCGAAGCTGCCCGAGCCGCCGCACTCTATGCGGCGGTTGCCATCGACGATGGGGGACCTGAACTGCAGGAAGCGACCGCTATTGCGCGCGCAGCGTGTACCGATGCGTATCAGCACTGTGCCGGCGAAGCGATCCAACTACATGGCGGCATCGGCTTCACTTGGGAGCATCACGCGCACCTTTACTTCAAACGTGCGCAATCGAGCGCCTCTTGGCTCGGCACCGCTTCAGTCCACCGCGAACGTCTCGCGCGACTGATCGGCCTCGACGCCATCCTTTAAATTTAAGGCAATCACTCATGATACAGAGCCCTCCTCCTTACCCCACGCCACGTGACCTGTTGCGAGACAAAACGATGCTCGTGACCGCGGCCGCCGGCACCGGTATCGGCTATGCGGTGGCCATGCGTGCCGCTGAGGAAGGAGCAAAGCTACTGATCAGTGACAGTCACGAACGCCGCCTGATGGAGGCGGCCGATCGCATCGAAGCAAAGGTTGGCCGCCGCCCCGCCGCCATCGTCTGTGACGTGACACGAGAGGCTGACATCCAAGCACTCCGGGCTGCTGCAGAGCAGCACCTCGGTGGTATCGATGTGCTGATCAATAACGCCGGCTTAGGCGGTCAGGTCGCCGTCGTGGACATGTCGGACGAGCAATGGTTACGCGTGCTCGATGTGACCTTGACCAGTGTCATGCGCATGTCCCGCGCATTTCTACCAGACATGTACCGCCGCCGTACGGGCGTGATCGTCAACAATGCCTCGGTACTCGGTTGGCGCGCACAGGCCGGGCAAGCCCACTACGCGGCCGCCAAAGCGGGGGTCATGGCCTTCACGCGCTGCGCCGCGATTGAGGCCGCAGAACATGGGGTACGCATCAACGCGGTGGCGCCTTCCATCGCAATGCACCCCTTTCTGGCCAAAGTAACGACACCCGAACAACTGGAGCAACTCTCGGCCGCCGAGGCCTTTGGGCGCCCCGCTGAGGTATGGGAGGTCGCCAACGTCATGATCTTCTTGGCCTCCGATCTGTCGTCCTACATGACCGGTGAAATCGTTGCCGTATCGAGCCAGAGAGCCTAGGCACATGAGCAGAGTGTTCCAGCATCCCCGAGAACTCGTCGGTCAGGAAGGCCAGACACTCGGTCACAGCGACTGGCTGCTGATCGACCAAGCCCGGATCGATGGCTTTGCGGCAGTCAGCGGCGACCATCAGTGGATCCATGTCGACGTCGAACGCGCGCGCTTAGGTCCCTACGGACGCACCATCGCCCATGGCTACCTCACCCTATCGCTCACCAATCACTTCCTACCCCAACTCATCGCGGTCAGAGGGGTACGACATGCCCTGAACATCGGGGTCGACCGTATCCGGTTTCTGGCACCTGTCCCTGAGGGCTCAAGAATCCGTGGTGCCGGCGAAATTCAGAAAGTGATCGAAACCACTGATGGCGCCATTCAAGCTACCATTCTGATTACGGTGGAGATCGAAGGTGCGAATAAACCGGCCTGCGTCGTCGAATCGATCAGTCGCTACTACCCAGAGTAAAATCTATGGCCAATGCAGAACAGATGGTGAACGCCGTCCATGCCTATGTTGCCGCGTTTGACCGCGAAGCGGTGGACGCCATCGGCGCGCTGTATGCGGACGAGGCGACCGTCGAAGATCCAGTCGGCAATGGGTCGCTGGTGCGTGGTCGCGTAGCGATTCTCGCTTTTTACGCAGCGGCCATGAAAATGCGACCAAAACTGCAACTGCAAGGCCCAATCCGCATCTGCGCCAACTATGCCGTATTTGCGTTCACCGCCACCATCGGCGACGGCGAGCGATACATCGAGGTCATTGACACATTCCGTTTCGACGACTCTGGAAAGATCGTCGAGATGCGCGCTTTTTGGGGCCCTTCGAACATGCACGGATTTTGAGGAATTGACTATGCGTGATGCAGTGATCGTATCGACAGCTCGTACGGGAATCGGCAAGGCTTACCGGGGTGCGTTCAATGACACCGAAGCGCCGGTGCTCTCGTCGCATGTAGTGAACGCCGCGATTGACCGCGCGGGCATTGATCCGGCGCGCGTCGATGACCTCTATCTGGGTGTAGGAAATCACTGGAACACACAGGGCTACAACCTCGGGCGGCTAACGGTACATGGCTCGAAGCTACCCGATTCGGTGGCCGCATTCACTCTCGATCGCAAGTGCAGCTCCGGACTGAATGCCATCGCACTCGCAGCCCGCGCCATCATGCTCAATGAAATCGACGTTGCGATGGCCGGGGGGATGGAGAGCATCTCACTCACGGTAAACAAGCACGCCCCGCAGTATCGAAACCGCAGCAAGTTCGTCATCGCAGCGGATCCGACCGCCTACATGGCCATGATCGAAACCGCCGAAATCGTCGCCGAACGCTACAACATCAGTCGGGAAGCACAAGATCAATTCTCGGCCCAGAGCCAACAACGCGCGGCGGCAGCCCAAGCGGCTGGGCGCATGGCGGCCGAAATCGTCCCGCTTACGGTCGAAAAAGCGCTCTTTGACAAGGAAGGCAATGAGACGGGGAAAGAAACCGTCAGTCTGGACCGAGACGAGGGCGTCCGCGGTGACACCACAGCGGAAGCGTTGGCCAAATTAAAGCCCGTCTGGAAGGACGGCCAGAAAGTGAAGGAAGGAAAGTACATCACCGCTGGCAACGCGAGCCAATTATCCGATGGCGCGTCAGCCTGCGTGCTGATGGATAGAGCAACGGCCGTACGCGAGGGACTGCCGATCCTGGGGATCTACCGTGGCTTTCAAGTGGCAGGATGTGCGGCCGATGAAATGGGCATCGGGCCGGTCTATGCGATCCCAAAGCTGCTCAAGCGCACCGGTCTGCGTCTTGCGGATATTGATCTGTGGGAGATCAACGAAGCCTTTGCCTCACAAGCATTGTACTGCCGCGACAAATTAGGAATTGACCCCGACAAAATCAATGTTGATGGCGGCGCAATTGCCCTAGGACACCCCTTCGGCATGAGCGGCGCCCGACTGGTCGGGCATGCCCTAATTGAGGGCAAACGGCGTGGCGCCAAGCGCGTGGTGGTATCCATGTGTGTGGCCGGTGGCATGGGGGCTGCCGGCCTCTTTGAGATCGCCTAGGACGCCCATGCAACTGGCTTTCGCACCTGAACTTGAGGCATTTCGAGGCGAAGCCGCCGCGTGGCTCGAGGGGCAGTTGTCAGGCCCTTTCCGCGCACTGCGCGGCCTGAACAACCACGTCGATCAAATCGAAGAGCGCCGCGTCTGGGAGCAGGCGCTCGGAGAAGCCGGCTGGGGTTGCATCGGCTGGCCCACCCAATTCGGCGGTCGGGCTGCATCAATCACGCAACAGGTCGTTTTTGCGGAGGAGTATGCACGGGCGCAGGCGCCATCACGCATCGGTCACATTGGCGTGGAACTGCTTGGGCCCACCTTGGTGGCCTTTGGCACCCCGGACCAACAGCAGCGGTTTCTGCCCGACATCGCGCAGGGCCGCAGCATCTGGTGTCAGGGATACTCGGAACCCAACGCCGGATCTGATCTTGCCAACGTGCGCACGCGAGCACAGCGTAAAGACCCTGTGTATCAAGTAGACGGTCAGAAAATCTGGACCTCCATGGGCGCATTCGCCGACTGGGCCTTCGTGCTGTGCCGAACAGAACCCGGCTCTGTGGGCCCGAAAGGCCTCTCGTTCTTGCTCTTGGATATGCACCAAAGCGGCGTCACGGTACGCCCCATTCGGCAAATGACGGGTGAGGCCGAGTTTTGTGAGGTCTTCTTCGATGGGGCCATCGCACAGGTGACTGATCGCATCGGCGCCGAAGGGGACGGCTGGAAAGTGGCCATGGCGCTGCTCGGCTTCGAGCGTGGTGTATCCACCCTAGCCCAACAAATGCAGTTCAAAAACGAGTTGGATGCGGTCATTGCGACTGCGCGGTCAAATGGCCGTGCCCGCGATCCCTTGATCCGGCAGCGCATCGCGGATGCCTATGGTGGCCTGAAAATCATGCGGTACAACGCCTTACGCATGCTCTCAACCGCCGACGCGGGCGCACTCAGCGCGGCGGCGTACACCTACAAGCTCTACTGGTCCAGCTGGCACCGAAACTTGGGTGAATTGGCGATGGACGTCCTAGGACCTGCTGGGGAGATTGGACAGACCGATGGCTCATTTGGACCGCTGACACGACTCTTCCTGATGTCTCGCGCCGACACCATTTATGCCGGCACCAACCAGATTCAGCGCAACATCATCGCCGAGCGCGCGCTTGGGCTACCGCGCGAGCCGCGCGGTCCATGAGCCCAACAGCGCCGCAAACGCACACAATTCCGGCCGTAGCCAAGTCGATTGCCGAGCGTCGACCGCACATTATCGCGCTCGTTGAGAACGGAAAAGCATGGACGTTTGCACAACTGTACCGGGATGCCCGCGCAGCCGCCTCGGCATTCCTCGCCCACGGCATCGGCAAGGGCGATATCGTTGGCATCTGGGCACCCAATCGGCGCGAGTGGATTTTGGCCGCCCTCGGCGCGCAGTGTGTGGGCGCGGCTATCACACCACTCAATACCCGACTCAAGGGGCGAGAAGCGGGAGATCTACTGCGCCGTTCGCGCGCACAAATCCTATTTACGACGGGCGCATTTCTAGGGACCGACTACCCGGCCCTACTGGCGCACGAGTCGCTGCCTGCGCTACGCAGCACCGTTCTACTGGACGGCACCGGCAACGATGGCTGGGCCGCTTTCGTCGGCCAAGGACGTGGAGCCGAAGACCCTGCCGTAGACGTCGCTATGGCTGCGGTAGGACCAGAGGATCTCAGCGATATTTTGTTCACCTCGGGGACCACCGGCGCTCCAAAGGGCGCACTCAGCACCCATGGACAAGTCGTCCTCCTGTTTCGCAGTTGGGTGGAAACCACCGGATTGCGTGAGGGCGACCGTTATCTCATCGCCAACCCGTTCTTCCACACTTTCGGCTACAAGGCAGGATGGCTGGCCGCGCTCATTGCTGGGGCAACGATCCTGCCAATGCCGGTATTCGACGCCGCCGCCATGGCGCTCCTGATTGAACAGGAACGCATCACCTTTATCCCCGGCCCACCGACGATCTATCAGATGTTACTCGCGCAACTCGGGGACGAGCCGCGTGACTTTAGCTCACTGCGCGTGGCGGTCACCGGCGCAGCCACGGTGCCGCCCATACTCATAGAGCGAATGCAAAAAGAGTTGGGCTTTCAGATTGTGATCACCGCTTACGGCATGACCGAGTGCGGGGTCATCACCATGTGTCGCGCCGGCGACCCGATCACGCGGATTGCGGAAACCTGTGGCCGGGCAATACCGGGATTACAGGTGCACTGCGTCGATGATGCTGGCCAAACCGTCGCGCCCGGCGCAACGGGAGAGATCCTGGTTCGCGGTTATGGGGTAATGAGCGGGTATTTGGACGACGCTCAGGCGACCTCCGAGGCCATCGATGCTGACGGTTGGCTACACACCGGCGACGTCGGCACGCTCGACCAGGACGGCTACCTGCGGATCACGGATCGTAAAAAAGATATGTACATCACCGGCGGCTTCAACTGCTACCCGGCAGAAGTTGAAAAGCTCCTCTCGGAACATCCAAAAGTTGAGATAGTCGCCGTGATCGGCATCCCAGATGACCGACTTGGTGAAGTCGGCAAGGCGTTTATCGTACTACGCCCGAACCAGGTTGCCAGTGCAGCGGAAGTCATCGCGTGGGCGCGCGACAACATGGCAAACTACAAAGTGCCACGCGTGGTCGAATTCTGCGTAGAGTTACCGAAGAATGCGTCAGGCAAAGTGTTACGTCGCGAACTACGCACTCGCTCAGCGCACTGACGGCCACCTCTCAAACCCAACCTTCTTTCCAAGCGTCCCAGGGATCAATCTGTGGAGAGTTGTCTGGCAGCGACACCGCAGTAAAGCGACCAGCGAAAAAAGCGAGCGGCATTCCTGGCTGCCGCTGCAGGGCGAGCACCGCCCCGATCACCACGATGTGATCGCCGGCCGGACACAAAGCGTGCACCTGGCAATCGAAGCGGCACAGCACATCGGCCAAAACCGGCGGTTGCTGCGTAGCCCGCCATGCCTCATCGACTTCAAATTTGTGCTTTTTGCGACGCGAAAAATGCAATGCCAAGTCGCGCTGCTCATCACTCAGCACGTGCACAGAAAATGGCGCTCCGACAGCAAACGCGGCAACACTCTCACTACCAATATGAATGCTCCAAAGAAGTAGCGGCGGCTCCAACGATACCGAAGAAAACGAATTGACGGTTAGGCCCACCGGCTCCCCATCGGGACGAACCCCAGTCACCACCGTCACACCCGTGGCGAACATCCCAAAAGCATCACGTAGTTCGCGCGCAGTGGGCTGATCGGCTCTAGCAGTCTTCATAAAACAACGCCCCTCACTGCACTATCGCGGGATGCGCTACGCGGGGCGCCCCCAAAAACTGACGATAGGAAGGGCGGACTTGACCATCGCTGTCGGTGATTGCATAGCGCTCGGCCAACTCGGCAGAAATGTGGGTCATCCCTGTCAAGGACATCAAATCAGGATCACAAGCAAGCGCGTGGAGCACGCGGCCGTTGAACTCCGGCGTCTCTGCCTGCGCCATAAACTCCTCGTACGTGCCAGGGCGTAGAGCCATCGCCACCGCGGTACGCTCCGTCTGTTGTGGACCCAGCCACAGCGAGACGGCAGCGACGTGATGCTCTTGCAACTCGACGGCCATATCCGCAGCAAACTTGTCAACGCCTGCTTTCTGCGCGCCATAGGCGGGGCCGTGCATATAACAAGCTCCCCCATAGGAGGAAGTAAAAGCGATCAAGCCATGGCGTTGGCGAACCATCAACGGGGCCGCATAGTAGCTCGCAACATAACCGGAGCGCAGGCCCACGTTGAGGATGCCAGCAAGCTCGAGGGGCCGTTCCCAAAACCCACCCCGATCGATCAAGGAATCGTGCAGATAGGTCGCGTTATTGACGAGGATATCAAGCCGACCGGTCTCGGTGGCCACTTGCGCAAACAACGCTTGTACCGCCGCATCATCACCATGATCACACCCCACGGCGATACCGCGTCCGCCCAGTTGATCAATCTCACGCGCGGTCTCGTGGATGGTGCCCGACAACGGCTGTCGACCGAGGCGGCCAAGACTGGTCGTAGTCGATCGACCGGTCACGTACACGGTCATCCCCTTGGCGCCGAGTGCCCGCGCGATACCGCGCCCTACGCCGCGACTCGCACCGGTCACGACCGCAACCTTTGGTGCATCAAGCTTCATTTTCTAACCCCCCAGTGCAATGGTTACGCAAAGCGGATGTTGGCTGAGCCCACGCCATCCAACTCCAAACGGAAATGATCCCCCGGGTGCGCCGGTTCGAGCGGCACGAGCGATCCGGACAGAATGACGTCGCCCGCCGCTAAGGAAATGCCATATTGCCCCAACGTGTTAGCTAACCAGGCAACGGAGGCCAAGGGCGAGCCCTGCACTGCCGATCCTAAGCCTTCCGACAACGGCTGATCGTTTTTCCACACCCGAACCTTCAGTCTCGCAAGATCCAGAGGCCGCGGATCAACACGCGCATCGCCGAGTACGAAGACACCGCACGAGGCGTTATCTGCAATCGTGTCGACAATGCCAATGTTCCACAGGTCGATACGCGAGTCGACCACCTCAAAGCACGGCGCGATGGATGCCGTTGCCGCCAAGACATCAGCCGGCGTGACACCGGGTCCCTGCAGACCACTGCGTAGCAACAGCGCGATCTCCGCTTCAGCACGCGGCTGAATCAAGTTGCCTGCGATGGATACGGTCGCCCCATTGCTGATCCACATGCGATCCGTGAGGAAGCCAAAGTCGGGCTGATTGACCCCAAGCATGTCTTGCACCGCTTTGCTCGTCACACCAATCTTTTTGCCCACGACGCGCTCCCCGGATCGCTCACGCCGCTGCAGGATGCCTAATGACACCGCGTAGGCATCATCGATCGTCAACTCTAGGCCGCGCAGGCGTAACGGCGCCACCGTGCGCCCTTCGCGCAGAGCAACATATAACTCCTCCGAAAGCCTTTCGCGCAGCGCTGCGCGCGCGGTGCTATCCGAGTCCAATTGCCGGGATGACATGATGACGAATCTCCTTTGCCTGATCGATCAGCGCCAAAACTATAAACGTCGGCACATCGCCCACCTGCGTCTGCGCTAGCGCCACACAGCGCGCTCCTGGATACGCACCCGAGCAGACGGCGATTTTGCCGAGGCTGCGCACCGGGGCGACGCACTGTTGCAGCGGCGGTCACGCCGATCCCATTCAGCACCCAAGGCCCGTCGGCTGTCGGACGGCAGGATGCCCGGGGCGGCCTGCGCGGCACGTGCTTCAGCCGAACAAGGCCGCTCAACAACAACTTCGTGCAGCGCAATATGTTAGCTATCTAACAGCGAAAATAGTCCTATATAGGATTGTATGACGTTTCATGCGTAATTTAATAGACATAAAACTACGCGAATTTTTTCCAATTGCGGGCTGACGGCGGTATACTTTTTGTCCGTGGGCGCTGCCTCTGGCGCTACTGAGGGGGACTCGATGGCGACCGTCATGCAAGAGAATTCTGCCGACCTGATCACCGGCTTACTAGAGCGCGCTCGGGGCATGGTGCCGGCACTGAAGGCCCGGGCCGAAGCCGCCACTGCGGCGCGCGCACTGCCCGAGCAGACCATCCGCGAGATGCACGAGGCAGGATTTTGGCGGGTACTCCAGCCACGCCGATACGGCGGCTACGAACTCCATCCCAGCGTCTTTTTCGATATCCAAATGATCCTTGCTGAAGGTTGCATGTCGACCGCATGGGTCTATGGCGTGATGGGGGTCCATCCATTCCAACTTGCCCTATTCGACGCGCGCGCGCAGGACGCGGTCTGGAAGGCCGATCCTTCCACACTTGTCTCGTCGTCCTACCAACCAGTCGGCAAGGTCGAACGGGTGGAAGGTGGCTTCGAGCTGTCTGGCCGCTGGGGCTTCTCCAGTGGCTGTGACCATGCCGACTGGGTGCTCCTCGGCTCACTGGTCATGCCAGAGACCCCGGGTGATGCGGTCGATATGCGCACTTTTCTCGTGCCACGGCACGATTACACCATCGTGCGTGACTGGAACGTCTTCGGTTTGCAGGCGACAGGAAGCCACGGCATCATTCTGGACAAAGCCTTCGTCCCGGAATACCGCACCCATCGGGCCGTGGATGGCTTTCTCGGCACAAACCCCGGCAATACGGTTAACGACGCGCCGCTATATCGGATCCCGTGGGCGCAGATCTTTGTCCGCGCCGTGTCCACTGCCGCCATCGGCGCCGCGCAAGGCGCCCTCGACGCGTACCTCGCTGTGGTCAGCAAGCGCGTATCCACGAACACGGGCCGCGCGACGCGAGTGGACCCCTTGGCGCTCAATGCGGCTGCGCGGTCGCAATCCACGATTCTTGAGCTCAAGACCGTATTGCACCGCAACATGGAAGAATTGATGCACCACGTCCATGCAGGGCGAGAGATTCCCATGGTGGACCGAGTGCGCTACCGTTTCGAATCCTCTCAGGTCGTGCAGCGCTGCGCGGCTCTGGTCGACGGACTCATGCCCTTGCTTGGCGGCCGAGCGATCTATATGGACAGCCCACTGGTGAAATACTGGCTCGATATCAACGCCGCACGCGCGCATATTGCCAATGACCCGAATCTGGTCGCAACATCACTCGGGGCTATGTACGTGGGCGAAGGCGCACAAGAGTTCTTCGTCTGACGGTTACCTGACTTGGAGACACGCAGAATGGCGCTTACAGCGGATTATGCTATCGGCACCTTCACCTTCCCACGCGGCTGGTTCATGGTCGCTGAGTCTTCGGAGGTGACCCAGAAGCCGCTTGCAGTACGGCACTTCGGTCAGGATTTGGCGCTTTTTCGTGGCCATAGTGGCCGCGTCATCCTGCTCGACGCCTATTGCCCGCACATGGGCACCCACTTCGTAAAAAATGCTACGTCTTACGTCATCCACGATGGCCAGGTCGAGGGGGACTCCTTACGCTGCCCTTACCACGCCTGGCGTTTTGGCCCGGACGGCAAATGCAATCACATCCCCAACCATACGGGCAGCATCCCCACCGCCGCCCGGGTCCGCTCCTGGCCCCTGATTGAAGCCTTCGGTGCCGTGTTCGTCTGGCACGACCCGGAGGGCGGCGATCCGGAATGGGCAGCGCCTTCACTACCGGAGTATGGTCAGCCCGGATGGGTCCCTTGGACATTCGATCACCTCGGCACCTTGGCCTGCCATCCGCAGGAGGTCATCGACAATATCGCCGACTATGCCCACCTCGGTCCGGTGCACGGCTCCACCGTCGAGTGGTACCGCAATGAATTTCACGGCCACCGCGCGGTGCAGTATCAGGGCGGCGGCCATCGCACGCTGGTTTCCACAGGCGGCGCCGCACCGACGCTCAGCACGGACACCACCTATCACGGCCCTGGCTTTCTGCTGTCCTACATGTCCGGCTTTTATGAATCGATCATCTACATTGCGCACACACCCGTCGATGATGGGTTGATCAAGGTTTGGCATGGCTTGTTGGTGAAGTGTGCGCAGGATGTCCCGACGGCCGAAGACATCACTAATGCGCGCAGTTATCAAGAAATGAGCCGCCTGGCTTTTGCGCAAGACTTCGACGTCTGGGCAAACAAGCGTCCTGCACAGACCATTCTGCAGACCAGCGCTGACGGCCCCTTTCATAAAGCCAGAATCTGGTACAAGCAGTTCTACAACCCAAGGGCCCAACGCGAGCAATTCCGCAAGCAAGTCGAAGGCACCGTCTATCAAGTGCCCTCGGTCCCGCCGCACCGGCCGACCGCGTGACTCGACCGTACGCCGGACGATACGTGACCCCTGTCCGCTGCTACGATGTGCGCACTAGCCAAAACCCATGACTGGGCTACTGTGCCGTAAATCCGCCATCAATCACCAATTCTGTGCCCGTCATATAACGCGATTCATCGGAGGCAAGGAACAAAACGCCATTGGCGATATCGATCGGTTCCCCAAAAGCTCCGAGTGGAATCCCTGCGCTCAGCCGCGCTTTGAGCGACTCACTAAGATCTGGCGGCAGCGCTGCGAACGCATTTTCCACCATGGGTGTACGAATCACGCCTGGATGCACCGAATTAACACGAATGCGGTAGCCGTTCTTTGCACAATGCAGTGCAGCCGACTTAGTGAAGATACGCACCCCACCCTTACTGGCATTGTAGGCAGCCGTCATTGGGTCGCCGATGATGCCTTCGATCGACGAAATATTAATAATCGAACCGCCATGAGACTTCATGGCCCGAATGGCCGTGCGCGTGCCCAGAAACACCGCCTCCAGATTGACGGCCTGACTACTACGCCACGCTGCAAGCGTCGTGTCCTCAGCAGTACCGGTAGCAACAATACCTGCATTGTTGACCAGCACATCTAACTGCCCGAGTCGGCCGCAGACATCGCCGACGAGTTGTTCCCACCGCGCCTCATCCGTCACATCCTGATGCTGCGCCTCAGCCCGCCCACCCGCAGCGTGGATCGCCGCAACGACGCCTGTCACCGACGCTAGCTGAATATCGGTGGCCACGACATAAGCACCCTCCTGCGCCAACCGAAGGGCCGTCGCCTCTCCAAGACCGGAGCCCGCACCGGTGACCAAGGCCACTTTATTTGTCAGACGCATCACGGCTCCTCCGGTTGTATATGCGAGTAATAAATTGACAGGCTAGCGGCTTATTATCAATAGGGTTCGCTGCCAATCAATCCTCAGGTGCGAGGCGAACTGACAGCGAGGCCGCCACACAGGATCTCATGGGACAAGCCACGTGGGGACGCACTCTCGGCTCGCCGGCAACACAGAAGGATATGGACTGGCTAGAAGATGAGTGCAGCGCTAAGAACAGCCCTGCTCTGTCGATCTGGCCCAGAACTGGCAACGAAAACTGACGCGTGCGCCGAATTAGAGTCGGCAGCCTACACAACAGGGGTAATCGATGAATATATTAGTGGTTGGTGGCACCGGCATGATTGGTGGGCACGCGGCGCTTTGGATGCAATCGCAGGGCCATGCGGTCAGTATCGCCTCACGCCACGCGCCACAGGCGCGTTGTGCGTTAGCTGCGTTGCCTTTTTTGCAAGGTGATTACATTCAGGACGGATTCTCTTCGAGCCAGCTTGCGCAGTTCGACGCCATCGTATTTGCGGCGGGAAACGACATACGCCACCTCCCAGCAGCGACCGATTTCGACCAATATTGCGAACGCGCCAATACGCAGAGCGTGCCTCGATTTGCAGCACTCGCGCGCACCGCCGGCGTGAAAAAGTTTGTACTGGTTGGCAGCTTCTACCCCCAAATCGCACCGGATCTCATTACGACAAACGGCTATGTCCGCTCTAGACACTTGTCGGATGCGGACACTCGCTCCTTGGCTAACGCGCAATTTAGCGTCTGCAGCATCAACGCGCCCTTCGTCGTGGGCGCCGTACCGGGTTTGCACAGCGCCATGTTTGAAGCCTATACGCGGTATGCGGAAGGCGCCTTCGGTATACCGGCCTATGGACCGGCGGGTGGCACAAACTTCATGTCTACGCAGTCGCTGTCGGAAGCCATCTTGAGCGCCTTACTGCGTGGGGAGTCCGGCAAAGCCTATTTAGTGGGCGACGAAAATCTACTCTTTTCAGACTACTTCCGAATGTTCTTCCGTGCGGTCGGCAACGATCAGCCAGTACCATCACTCGACCAAGAACACCCCATGCTCCCCGATATGGCGATCTACACCGGGCGCGGGACACAAGTCACCTATGAACCGGACCCTACAGACCTGGCGCTATTGGACTATCGCCGACACGACGTGCAACGGGCCATCAACGAAGTGGTCGCGCAGTACCACGGTGTGTAACAAGGACCGTTCCGTGTATCCCACAACCTCTGCCTAAGGATGACTCCATGCCGACTGCAACGACTGCGCCTGCCGACATACAGGCACTTCTTTACCGATACGCGCTGGGCGCCGATCAGCGGGACCCTGTCCTGCTCGCCAGTTGCTTTGTAGCCGAGACGAAAATCATCGGCCCCGGCTACGAGTTGGCGGGTCCTATAGCTGAGATAATTGCCAGCGAACTACAACGGCGCTTTGTGTGGACGCAACACAACGTCTTTAACCCCCTCTACGCAGTCAACGGTGATACCGCGACAGGTGCCACAAACTGCATCGCCAGTCACGTCGAGAAGCAAGCGGATGGGAGCCATCTAAAGCACGACTGGTATATCCGCTATCACGATCAACTGGTACGCCGAGACGACCAGTGGCGCTTTTTGGAACGCCGCATGGACGTGGGATTTACGAGCACCATAGCGGTCAACCCGCTGGGCTAGCCTGCATCACCCCGTCCGCTTGCATCCACGCAGACGCCTTTAGCGGGTTGCCACTACGGTTCCGTCCATTCTCGTGGGGCTCCCTCCAAAAGAATCCTGCGAGCGAACAGAGCCTATTGCGTTAGCTATCAGCCCACAGACGTATAGACCGGAGTCACGACCATGAGCGCACTGCGCGACGTTGCAACCGACAGCCCGATACCCCTTAGCGCCATCACGCAGTGGGATTTTGAAGCCGACGTTGCCGTGATTGGGTTCGGCGCGGCTGGGGCCAGCGTCGCCCTCGAAGCGGCTCGGGGCGGGGCTCAGGTCATGCTCTTCGAGGCAGCGAGCGGGCCTGGCGGCACCTCCGCGCTCTCGGGTGGAGAGATTTATATGGGCGGTAGCGGCGGCACTCCCATTCAGCGCCTGGCGGGCTTCACTGACGACACCGAGGATCTCTATCAGTACTTGATGCTGAGTGCAGGACCCAATCCCGACGCTGCAAAGGCCAGACAATACGCAAACGAAAGCCTCAGCCATTACCATTGGCTGATCGAACAGGGTATCGAGTACAAGGCTTCTTACATCGCCGAACGCTGTATTGAACCGGCCACAGATGATTGCCTCATTTGGTCTGGCAGCGAAGAGGCCTGGCCTTATGCAGCGCAGGCAAAGCCAGCGCCGCGCGGGCACTGCCCGAAGTACGTTGGTGCAGGCGGCGGCAAATATCTGATGGAGATACTGGCCAACCGTGTCGCCGAAACCAACACTGCGGTGCACTACAACGCCCGGGCCGTAGCTCTCATCGTTGCCCCCCACCAGGAAGTGCATGGGGTTGCGGTCCGAATCGATGGGCAACTACGCACCGTGCGGGCTCGACGGGGTGTGGTGCTCTGTGCCGGCGGCTTCGTCATGAATAGGGACATGGTCCGACGCCATGCGCCGCTGCTCTTGCGGTCCCAATTTCCCATTGGCGCGATGGATGATGGCTCAGGCATCCGACTCGGGATGAGCGTTGGCGGCGCAACAGTCAACATGCACGAAGGATTCGTGACGCTGCCTTGGTATCCACCCAGTTCTTTGGTGCACGGCATCTTTATTAATGAGCAAGGGCAGCGTTTCATCAATGAAGACAGTTATCACGGCCGCGTGTCGCACCATGCCATCAGTCAGTTAGGGAATCGCATCTGGCTCCTCCAAGACCAAGCCACGTATGCGACCAGCGAGATGCAAACGTTCGCGCGGATGGAGATCGGCGCCGCCGGGGAAACTTGGGAGGAGGTGGAACAGGAATTGGCCCTACCCCAAGGGTCGCTGACCCAAACCGTGGCGGTATACAACCAGTATGCAGCGGCCGGCACCGACCCGCTCTTCCACAAGGCGGCCCGCTGGCTCAAGCCATTGGACCAACCGCCGTTCGTTGCGATCGATTGTCGCGTCGACCATTGCTTCTATGCCTCGTTCACTTTGGGCGGCCTTGACACGCTGCCGAGCGGCGCCGTCTGTGACGAATCAGGGACCCCGATCCCAGGTCTATTCGCCGCAGGCCGGACGGCCTGCGGCCTACCGCGATTTGGTGCGGGCTACAGTTCTGGCCTTTCGCTCGCTGACGCCACGTTTTTCGGCAGACAGGCCGGGTTGCATTTGTCTAACACTTTGCGTTAACTTTAAATTATAATCTATTGAAAATTATGTAATTTTTAAATTTAAATCTTTAGGCCGGCGTTATTTTAGCCATGCGGTGGTCATACTTCAGCGTCTTGACCGCAATAGCGGTCTCGACGTGGCTGACGCCCGGTAGCGCTAGGATGCGGTTATTGGCCACCTGCGCAATTTCTTCCAAGGACTGAAACAAGCCTATGGCCAGCAAGTCGTAGCGGCCGAGCATACGGATCACGCACGCAATTTCCGGCATCGCCGCCAACTGCTCGCAGAGCGATTGCAACTCGGTCTGACTCGCCTCAATACCAATCAACACCACGCGCGGCGCCCCGACCACCAAGGTATTGGTGACGGCCGTCAATCGAAGGCAGTGCGTTTCTTCCAACCGGCGGATTCTGCCCCGGATGGTGCCCTCGGTCACCCCCAACTGGGTCGCAATACGGCGATTGCTAACCCGTGCATCCTGAGCTAACAACTCGATCAACTGATGATCCAAGTCATCGAGTACCGGCTTCTTCGTGTTGTTGATCACATTGGCACCCTGTCGAAGTTGTACTTCACAACATCAACGGCGAGACCGGCGGAAATACGCCGGATGCCAGGAATGTGCACAATCTCGCTCTCTAGAAAATGTCGCAATTCATCAAAATCCTTGACCGCCACGAGCAACTCCAGATCGCGCGCACCCGTTACCAGGTGAACGGAGAACACTGCCGGCAACTTTGCCAACTCTAGGCCCACCGCTTCGGCCGCCCGACCACCGACCTCGATGCCGACCGCGATCAGCACGTCGTATCCTAGTGCGGCAAAGTCCGTCACGGCCACAACGCGCAGGGCATTGGCATCCTCCATGCGGCGAATGCGCGCACCGACGTTGGTCGGCGAGATTTTCAGTGCGCGCGCGATATCGCGATTGGTTTCACGGCCATGGGCCTTGAGCAGCGCCACAATGCGCTTGTCAGTTTCGTCGAGGACGATGCTGCCATCTGCGGGTTCAAAAGCCATCTTGTGAAATCCTACCTTGCCGCTTTACGCGTAATAAGACTTTACCTTATTTACGCATTCGATTATAAAAAGTCCCTCAGAAGCCCCTTGCGCGGATCCTTAGGGTCCGCCTATTGGAGCTACTCTCAGTCGGTCTGCGTGTATAGAACGCGCCAATCCGGCCGGAAGATCATCCCAAAGGCAGCCTATGACATCGATCAACGTCGCTCTCCTCGGTTCCGGCAACATCGGCACCGACCTGCTCATTAAAGCCTTGCGTAGCCGCTGGGTAAACCCCGTTTGGATGGTTGGCATCGATTCCCAATCCGAGGGACTCCAAACCGCCCACGCCCGTGGGCTCAAAATTACGGCCGATGGCGTCGACGGACTGCTTCCCCACATCAAGGCCGATGGCATCCAACTCGCGTTCGACGCCACCTCCGCCTACGTCCATCCGGAGAACGCACGCAAATTACAGGCTTTAGGCGTCGTCGTCATCGACCTGACGCCCGCGGCGATCGGCCCGTTTTGCATACCCCCCGTCAACCTTGCCGAGCAAGTTGCCAAGGGTGCCATGAATGTCAATATGGTGACCTGCGGGGGTCAGGCCACCATCCCAATGGTAGCGGCCGTCAGCCGAGTCCAGCCAGTAGCCTATGGCGAGATCATCGCTACCGTCGCCTCGCGGTCGGCCGGTCCTGGCACCCGTAAGAATATCGACGAGTTCACACGCACCACCGCAACGGGCATCGAGACGGTAGGCGGAGCGCGCAAAGGCAAAGCCATCATCATCATGAATCCGGCGGAACCGCCGTTGATCATGCGCGATACCGTCCATTGCCTGACGGACAGCACACCAGACCAGGCGAAAATAACGGCTTCAGTCCATGCAATGATTGCAGAGGTGCAGAAATATGTGCCCGGTTACCGACTGAAGAACGGGCCTGTCTTCGACGGCAACCGCGTCTCCATTTATCTGGAGGTCGAGGGACTCGGCGACTATCTCCCCAAATATGCGGGCAACCTCGACATCATGACGGCCGCGGCGCTGCGCACCGCGGAGATGATCGCCGAGCAAATGATTCACGGCAGCTACGCTGCTCGCGCTTCCTGAGGATTACCGATGAACATCCACGGCCGCAAAGTCACCCTCCACGACATGTGCCTGCGCGATGGCATGCATCCGAAGCGCCATCAACTCTCGCTCGAGCAGATGCGCCGCGTAGCCACCGCGCTAGATGCCGCCGGCGTGCCCCTCATTGAAGTCACGCACGGTGACGGCTTAGGCGGCGCGTCCGTCAACTATGGGTTCCCGGCGCATAGCGACGAAGAATACCTCAGAGCGGTTGTCCCTTTGATGCAGCGGGCTAAGATTTCCGCCCTCCTCCTGCCGGGCATCGGCACTGTGGAGCATCTGTATTTGGCGCAAGACTGTGGTGTTTCGACCATCCGCATCGCCACACACTGCACCGAAGCGGATGTCTCAGAGCAACACATTACGTTGGCCCGCAAGCTGGGGCTGGATACCGTTGGCTTCCTGATGATGGCGCACATGATCGAGCCGGCAGCGCTACTACAGCAAGCGCAATTGATGGAAAGTTACGGCGCAAACTGCATCTACTGCACCGACTCGGCCGGCTACATGCTCCCGGATGACGTCAGCGCCCGCATCAGCCTATTGCGCGAAAACCTGCGACCGGAAACAGAGTTGGGCTTCCACGGCCACCACAACATGGCAATGGGCATCGCCAATTCACTGGCCGCCGTAGCAGCAGGCGCCAATCGGATTGACGGCTCCGCAGCGGGACTAGGGGCAGGCGCGGGCAATACCCCTCTGGAAGTATTTGCTGCGGTGCTCGATCGCATGGGGGCCCAGACCGGTGTTGATGTATTCCGGCTCATCGACGTCGCCGAAGATGTGGTGACGCCACTCATGGATCAACCGATCCGAGTGGATCGCGACTCGCTGATCATGGGCTACGCCGGCGTTTATTCGTCTTTCTTATTATTTGCGCAGCGTGCCGGCAAAAAATATGGCGTCTCGTCAGCCGACATTCTCGTCGAGATGGGCCGCATGAAGACCGTCGGCGGCCAGGAAGACCTGATCGAGGACGTCGCCATGAACCTCGCACGTGCGAAAAAGAGCGCCAACGGCGCGCGCTGAGCCCTAGGTCGGCCTGGGGCCACGCATGCGTCAGGCCGGGGGCGTCCAGCGGTGACCCCAGAGATCGGGAATGAGGCTAGTGGTCGGCACCCAGGTCGACCAGTCCGGCTGTAGACCATAACAGCCAAACTCCAGATCGAAGCCGCCCGGAGTGCGGGCGTAGAACGACACCATGCCATCATTCGAATGGCGGCCAAGCGTCGAACTGATCGTCACGTTATCGGCCAGACAGCGATCCATGGCATAGCCGACATCGTCCAAGCTCTTCGCTTCCAACATGATATGCACGCAGCCCGAAGGCACCGGGGCCCCCATCAAGGCCAAGCTGTGATGCCGCGGATTAGCCGCGTGCATGAAGTAAATACCGAGTTTTGGGTCCGTTGGATTTGGACTCATTTGCAGCCACATCTGGTCGGAGTCTCCAAAACCCAGATGCTGCTGATAGAAAGCCCGTGTTCGCTCCAATTGTGGCGCCGGCAGTACTACGTGCCCCATGCCCAAATCGCCCGTCACAAAGCCGCTCAGGCCGCGCGGAGAGGCAAAAGGCGCATAGTCGAGGCTTCGACCCACATATAACTCGAGTGGATTTCCATCCGGATCGGTGCAGCGGCGCAGCAACCGCGCGGCCCGAAGGGCGGCGTCAGATGCATCGGCATCCACGACCGCAACACCTGCCGCACGCAGACCCGCGCAACACGCCTCAAGCGCCGCCTCATCGCGGAACTCCCAACCCGCTGCCAAAAACCGGTCTGCGGCACCCGGCTGAATGACGATACGAAATGGACGCTCATCGATTCGCAATCGCAGCGATCCGTCCGCGCCTGCTGGCGCCTCCATGAGCCCCAACGTACTCACGGCGAAGTGCCGCCACTGCGCAAGATCCGTGGACGAAACGACAATGTAACCGAGTGCACTCGTAGCCATATTCAGACCCATTCCTAAACTTTTGATTGATGGAATTCCAGCATATCCCTGGAGCGCGACCGCGCTGACACCAGCTCCCCGACCAGCCGATACCAGAACGAGACTAAGGACTTAAAATCCCAGTCGCAAGCATTTACAACGTTTTTTCTCGTTATTTTTACGCAAAAGCAACAAATAAATTCTTATATCGGTACTTTCAGTTGAAAGTGCATCGGCCTAAACGCAGGCATCCAGCGCCAGGGGCGCAGCCGCCCCCCCCAGTCACAAAGTCGGCGCGACGCTAGGCTGGCCCACCCAAACGTCGTCGAGAAAACCTGATTGGTCCGATGTTCGCCCAGGGTATGAATTGCGCGAACGGTAATGCCTGAATGATTCATCGGTACTAGGAAAAGACTGATGCCCTTGTGTTTCGCAGCTTCAAAATCAGTGCGCGCCGCAAGCCAATACCAGTCAGCGAAATGAGCGGATGTGTTCCAGATTTTTTGACCATTGAAACGCCATCCTTCACCACTTCTTTCAGCTTTCAATCTGAGGGACGCCAAATCAGAGCCAGCGCCCGGTTCTGAATAGCCAAGCGCAAACTCGATTTCGGCATTCCGTATTTTCGGCAAAAACTCAGATTTCAGTTTTTCTGAACCATGACGAATCAACGTTTTTCCAACAATCCCGATTCCTTTGCCGATCAGAGGCGCGCCAACACGGGCCAATTCCTCATTGAGTACATATTCATAAATCCCATTTTTTTCGCTCCCGCCATATTCCTTAGGCCAAGACATCCCGAGGTATCCGCGCTTTGCCATTTCTTGATTAAATCGACGGCGCGCGGGGGTGTCTGAGAGCATCGAATCCGAGTCCCGATCGGGCGCCAGTAACCGGTAACTACGCGGCGTTCTGGTTCAGCACGGGAAGTTGTGCAGATCGGAGCGCAGCGGATTATCGGCGAACAGGGTCTTCCAGCGCCGCGGCGTGAGTTCGTCTACGCGACTGGCGGGATG
>Ga0209499_1000029_pt1 | contig 106900 bp, 94 predicted proteins | sample C_130208_EF_Meta_FD_187306 | JGI IMG/M metagenome (GOLD analysis project Ga0209499, IMG submission 187306) | Freshwater microbial communities from Lake Croche, Canada to study carbon cycling - C_130208_EF_MetaG (SPAdes) (version 2) | ecosystem: Environmental > Aquatic > Freshwater > Lake...
GACCATTAGCAAATTCGAAATGGTCTATTAAAATTATAATTTATGCTCTTGATGCCGCTGTTAAAGCTGTTTCTAACTTGGCAACTAATTTACGTGCTACTTTAATTCGCATCGGATTCTCAATCGGAGAAATAGCGTGAGCTAATTTCAAACGTGATAAAGTTTCCTTCTCAGCAAGAATTTGCTTTTGCAAATCTGCTACTCCTAGTTTATTTATTTCTGCGTTTTTCATACTCTTGCTAATTTATTCTGAATAATCTCTACGTACAACAAACTTGGTGCGCATCGGTAATTTTTGAGCGGCTAATCGTAATGCTTCCTGAGCTAATGCTAAAGGAACACCCGCCGATTCAAACAAAATAGTTCCGGGGCGTACATTGGCAACCCAATATTCTGGAGCTCCCTTTCCCTTACCCATACGAACCTCGGCAGGTTTTTTGGTAATTACTTTGTCTGGAAAAATACGAATCCATACTTGGCCTTCACGTTTCATGGCACGAGTAACCGAAATACGCGCAGCCTCAATTTGGCGTGCTGTAATACGACCTGGCTCTAACGATTTAATGGCAAATGATCCAAAATCAATTTCGTGCCCACGAGTAGCAACGCCTCTTACGCGGCCCTTCTGCGACTTACGAAATTTGGTTCTTTTAGGTTGTAACATCTTATTAAAAGTCTAATATCTAAATCAAATATATTTTAGCGCTTTCCTCCACGACCGCGATTTGCAGCGCCAGCACCTGGTTTATTGCGATCTCCACCTGCATCAGGTGCACCTTCAGGACGTCTACGACCTCCTCTGCGATCATCATCACGGCCACGAGGACCACGATCCCCTGGACGAGAATCAGCCGAAGTTGATTGTAAGCCCATGTTGGCATTCGGTGACAAATCTGGCTTTCCAAAAATCTCTCCACGGAAAACCCATACTTTAATACCAATCTTACCGTACACAGTTAATGCTTCTGAAATCGCATAATCCACATCGGCACGCAACGTGTGCAATGGAATACGTCCCTCCTTGTATCCTTCAGAACGCGCCATTTCAGCACCTCCTAAACGACCCGATAATTTCAATTTTATACCTTGAGCACCCACTCGCATCGCTGAAGCAATTGCTTGTTTCATCGCACGACGGAAAGATATACGAGCTTGTAATTGGGATGCAATAGCCTCACCGATTAATTTGGCGTCTATCTCTGGACGTTTAATCTCAAAGATGTTAATTTGAACGTCTTTGCCTGTGATTTTCTTTAACTCCTCTTTCACTTTGTCAACCTCAGCACCCTGCTTTCCAATAACTACACCGGCACGCGCCGTATTAATAGTTAAAGTAATGCGTTTCAAAGTACGCTCAATGATAACTTTTGAGATAGATCCTTTTGGAATACGTGCAGCTACATACTTTCTGATTTTCTCGTCTTCAACAAGCTTATCTGCGAAAGTCTTTCCACCGTACCAATTAGAATCCCAACCTCTGACGATACCTAATCTTAATCCAACGGGGTTAATTTTTTGTCCCATTTCTTGTTTTATCTAATTGTTAATTATTCTGCTACAGTTTCTTCCAAAATAGGAGCTACCGAAGAAGCCACTACCAGGGTAATATGATTTGAACGCTTCAAAATGCGATGCCCTCTTCCTTGCGGTGCCGGACGTAAACGCTTGATTGAAGACCCACCATCTACGAAAATCGTCTTAATAAATAAGTCCGCCTCCTCGATTTTGGCATCCACATGCTTGTTTTGCCAGTTGGAAACCGCCGAGAGCAATAATTTCTCGATTGATTTCGCTCCAACTTTGGCCTCGAACTTTAAAATGCCCAAAGCTTTGGATACTTTTTGTCCTCTTACCATATCAGCTACAATTCGCATCTTCTGAGGCGAGGTAGGGACATTTCTTAATTTAGCAATTGCTTCCATTTTACAATATCTGATTACAAGACCCTAAGGCCTTTAAATATTTATCTTTTACCTTTGTCTTTTTTCGCCACGTGACCACGGAAGTTACGCGTTGGGGAAAACTCTCCTAATTTATGACCAACCATATTCTCAGTTGCAAACACAGGAATAAATTTATTCCCGTTATGAACTGCAAATGTATGACCTACGAAATCTGGAGAAATCATTGAACGTCTAGACCATGTTTTGATAACCGACTTCTTGCCGGAATCATTCATAGCCTGTACCTTGTTGTCAAGGCGGTAATCAATGTAAGGACCTTTTTTTAGTGAACGTGCCATCTACTATTTTTTTCTTCTACTGATGATAAGACGATTAGTGTGTTTTTTTGGATTACGAGTTTTCTTACCCTTGGCCAATAAACCCGTACGTGAACGAGGGTGACCTCCTGAGGCACGGCCCTCACCACCACCCATTGGGTGATCAACCGGGTTCATAACCACTCCACGAACACGTGGACGACGACCCAACCAACGATGACGACCTGCTTTTCCTAAGTTCACATTCATGTGATCTGAGTTTGATACCGTACCGATCGTTGCAGAACAACGAGCCAATACCATACGCATCTCACCCGAAGGCAACTTCAACGTAGCATATTTTCCATCACGCGCTAATAACTGAGCATATGTGCCAGCCGAACGAGCCATTTCAGCTCCTTTTCCCGGTTGCAACTCAATCGCGTGAACCACCGTACCCAATGGAATATTTGCCAATGGCAATGTATTTCCAACTTCCGGTGCTACTCTCTCTCCTGAAATAACTGTTTGACCCACCTGAATTCCCGTAGGAGCCAAGATATAGGTTTTCACTCCATCCGCATACTCAATAAGAGCAATACGAGAAGTACGATTTGGATCATATTCCACGGTCAATACCGTTGCAGGTACATCATGCTTCGCACGAACAAAATCAATAACACGGTAACGGCGCTTGTGCCCACCACCGATGTAACGCATAGAACGACGTCCATCTGCATTACGACCACCCGTACGCTTGATAGGCTCCAATAAGGGCTTATAAGGTTTGTCGGTCGTGATCTCCTCAAACGTGGGCGCTATGCGCTGACGCTGTCCTGGAGTTGTTGGTTTTAATTTTCTAATTGATGCCATCTAAAAGTTCAATTTATCGGGATGAACCCCCTTAATTATTTGCTTAAATTCCTTGGTAAAAGTCAATTACCTCACCCATCGCTACCGTAACAATCGCTTTCTTGATAGTAGAGGTACGACCTGAAGTAACTTTAGTCCGCGTACTCTTGGATTTTTTCTTCCCAATTTGACGCATAGTCTGCACGTCTTTAACTTCTACGCCGTACATTTTTTTAACCTCTTTGGCAATTTCAATTTTGTTTGCCGTCAACTCAACAACAAACACATACTTGCCTTTTTCTTGCATGGCTTGAGACTTTTCAGTCAAGGCCGGACGTTTTATAATGCCCATTTTTTATTTCGTTTATAACAGAACCGCGTTCTGAAAATTATTTACTACTATATGTTGACTCTATCTTCGCAATCGCTCCTGTGGTAATTAACAATTTGCTTGCATTGACTAAATCATATGTATTCACATCCGCTGCATTCGAGACCTTTGTTTTCGGAACATTACGTCCAGATAAAACAACATTCTTGTCTGCTTCTTGAGTGATCAATAAAGTCTTTGTGGTATCCAATGACAATGCCTTCAACATAGCGATATATGCCTTAGTCTTTGGAGAATCAAATGCAACTGTATCCAAAATCGCGATGTCTCCCGATTGTGCTTTCGCCGCTAAGGCCGACTGGCGAGCCAATGACTTAACTTTTTTATTCAACTTAAAGTGATAATCACGTGGACGTGGTCCGAAAATACGACCTCCACCTTTCATCAAAGGGGACTTCATCGAACCCGCACGAGCTCCACCCGTTCCCTTTTGTTTCTTTATCTTCCGTGTTGAACGTGATACCTCCGCGCGCTCCTTAGCTTTGTGTGTTCCCTGACGTTGATTAGCCAAATATTGCTTCACGTCTAAGTAAACCACATGCTCATTAGGAACAATTCCAAAGATCTCATCAGAAAGAGTGATTTTCTTTCCTGTGTCTTTCCCTGCTATGTTATATACTGCTAATTCCATGATTCAGAATGTCTATTTTTTTAGGCTATGCCCTTCAAATCTAATTTTCAATGATGACGTATGAGTTCTTTGCCCCCGGAACTGATCCAGAAACAACCAAAAGATTTTTGTCCGGATAAATTCTCAAAACTTGTAAGTTTTGAACCTTAACCCGATCTCCACCCGTACGACCCGCCATGCGCAAGCCTTTAAATACCCTACCTGGGAAAGAACATGCTCCAATGGAACCTGGATGACGACCACGATTATGCTGACCGTGTGTTTGACCACCCACTCCATGAAAACCATGACGCTTTACAACACCCTGAAATCCTTTACCCTTTGACGTACCCACCACATCCACAAAAGTTTCTAGTTGAAGCATCTCTACCGTCAACACATCCCCTAATGATAAAGGCTGCTCAAACGTGCGAAACTCAACTAATTTTTTCTTTGGTGTTGTTTTTGCTTTTTTGAAATGTCCCAACAAAGATTTTGTTGTGTGCTTCTCTTTTTTCTCACCGTAGCCAATTTGAACGGCATTATAGCCCTCTTTCTCTACAGTTTTAACCTGTGTAACTACACAAGGTCCAGCCTCAATCAGCGTACATGCAATGGATCTTCCATCTTCCATGTATAGGCTGGTCATTCCGACTTTTTTACCGATAATTCCTGACATATTATATTTTATTAATTAAAAAATATGCTTACAAGGCTAACTGGGCTTGTTGTAAGTACTTATTCACATTCGTTTTTCAACGAGATCGGAAACACAATAAAGACAGAATTGGTGATAGGCGACAAGGTTATACCGCTGTTTTTACAGCGGTTAAAACCTTGTGTAGCTTAATACTTAATTAATGAGCTGGGCATTCAACATTCATTAATCAATACCAGTTCTGACACAAAAACAGAGTCTTACCCCTATTTTAAACCCATTCCAACCAGCATTTTTGTGTTTTAAATAAATTCGAGAAGTTCTGCCAACCTCTTTCTGAATGAAAAACTACCATTGTGGAACGGGAGTGCAAAGGTAGAAAAAATAATAATACAAACAAGGGTGAGTGTAAAAATATTTTTTGAGGCTAAATAAAAATTGTACTTTTCTTATAAATCCACTTCATTTTTAACACAAATCTTAGTAAGTTTGTAGCTTAATCGCTAATAATCAAGCTGTTTATTTCAAGCAAAAAAGTTATTTCAAAAGATAAATATACATATGTCAAGTTTAGCCAATCAAAAAGGAGTACTACACGGAGATGCCGTGCAAGAGTTATTTGAAATCGCAAAAAAGAATCAATTTGCACTTCCTGCAGTCAATGTTACCGGAACAAATACCGTCAATGGTGTTTTAGAAGCCGCCAAAGCCGTTAATTCCCCAGTGATTATACAATTCTCAAATGGAGGAGGTGTATTTTACGCGGGAAAGACATTGTCAAATACAAATCAGGAGGCTGCCATCGTAGGTTCGATTTCAGGAGCTCATCACGTGCACCAATTGGCAAAAGCCTACGGTGTTCAAGTTATTTTGCATACGGACCATTGCGCAAAAAAATTATTGCCTTGGTTAGACGGCTTATTGGATGCCGGTGAAAAATTTTATGCGGAGACGGGCCAACCGCTTTTCTCTTCTCACATGATCGACTTATCAGAGGAGCCGATCGAAGAGAATATAGAGATATGTGCCCATTACTTAAGTCGTATGTCCAAAATAGGCATGACACTAGAAATTGAATTAGGAGTAACCGGTGGCGAAGAGGACGGTGTCGATAATTCAGATGTAGATTCATCTAAATTGTATACTCAACCTTCTGAAGTGGCGTATGCCTATGAAGAATTGAGCAAAATATCCCACCGATTTACCATCGCTGCGGCTTTTGGAAATGTTCATGGAGTTTATAAGCCAGGAAATGTGAAATTACAGCCGGTGATTTTGAAAAACTCTCAAGATTTTATTCGTGAAAAATATAATTTAAAAGACGAAAGACCAATCAATTTTGTATTTCATGGTGGATCAGGATCATCGCGCGAAGAGATTCGCGAGGCAATTTCGTATGGTGCCATAAAGATGAATATTGATACTGATTTGCAGTGGGCATTCTGGGAAGGTATTTTAGGCTTCTACAAGGCTAACGAGGATTACTTACAAGGTCAAATTGGCAATCCAACAGGCGAAGATTCTCCAAATAAAAAATATTATGACCCACGCGTTTGGTTAAGAAAAGGTGAAGAAACCTTCGTGGGCCGATTAAAATCAGCTTTCGAAGATTTGAATGCAAGCAACGTAAATCAATACTTGTAGTCTTTTATCGATCAAATTTAGGCTTGTACAAAGATTATCCAAGGAGTATTTTAACTGTTAATAGGAGTCGGAGCTGATAGCCCCGACTCTTTTGAATTACGTATTTTTATTCTATTACACTATTTTTAGAGATAAGTATTTAATCCCTTCAGGGGACTTCAATCATACACGAATATGAAAACTGAACTTCATCCAGCAAATACCAGAGGCACCGCAGATCATGGTTGGCTAAAAACAGCTTACAGTTTCAGCTTTTCCTCCTACCACAACCCCGCCCGAATTCATTTTGGTGCACTACGTGTATTGAATGATGATTTTGTGGCTGGGGGAATGGGTTTTGGGAAACACCCTCATGATAATATGGAAATTGTCACCATTCCCCTAAAAGGTGCCCTGGCACACGAAGATTCAGCAGGAAATAAAGGGATCATTCAAGCAGGCGATGTTCAAATAATGTCTGCAGGATCGGGAATTTATCACTCTGAATTTAATGCTAGCCCAAGCGAGTCCGTAGAATTATTTCAAATTTGGGTTATGCCTAAATTAAAAAATATCACACCACGCTATGACCAAAGAACTTTTGAGCCAAAAAACTTTAAAGGCCAATGGAAAACAGTCGTATCGCCTTTGGGTTCAAATATAGATTCGCTTCAGGTAAATCAAGATGCTTATTTTAATTTAACCGAACTAGATTTAAACGATACTCTTGACTATTCACTACATGGCCCTCGTCAAGGCGCCTTTCTAATCGTGATCGAGGGGGCCATCGAAGTTGAAAATAATACACTCGGCCGACGCGATGCAATAGGAATCTCTGAAACTGATAAAATTCAAATTAAAGCAACCTCGATAGAAACAAAAGCCCTATTAATCGAAATACCAATGGTTTGGTGAAAATTTGATTTTGGGAAAACAGAGCTGCTCCTACCAGCTTTACTAACTTTTACAAAGTTAGTAAAGCTATATCACTCTAAATCTATATAATCAGTAATATCCAACTCATTGGTATTATTCAAATGAAACAATTTGAATTCATCTATTCCACCAAACCAATTTATAACTTTAAGAGGAGAAACAATTTTCCTATTTTTCTTTAAAATTGCATTATACGAACTCCACTTCCAGTTACGAAAATCATAAACAACTTCATGTTTTTGTGGATTATTATGTATGTAATGAATAAGTTTGCTTACATATTCGTCACTATCCACAAGTACACGTTTATAAGGTTTTTGGAATAGCGTGCCTGTCCTTGCATGTTGATGATTAAACGCTAATGCATAAGATTGAAACATCCTTTGTAATTTATGAGCTATATAATCATGCGTAGACACAGCTGATTTAATAGGTCGAACATTTACCAAAAAATGATAATGGTTTCCCATTAAACAATATGCATAAACATCCAAACATTCGCCCATATACTTCATCCACCTTCTTAAAAAGAACTCATAATTTTCACTAGACTTAAAAAGTAATTTTTTGTCTATTGACCGATTGTAAATATGGTAAAATTTTCCCTGTTCAAACTTTGTATGATAATGTTCCAGATGAGCCATTTTGATTTTTTCAAAATATACACTGATTGCCTGGTTTAAAATAATGCAAGGATATGATTATCAATAAATTGATTTAATTTATCTAGATGGTTGTTTTAATTTCTTTCGCTTTAGCTTTACTAACTTTTGAAAAGTTAGTAAAGCTTAGCGAAAGGGGTAAAAGCACATGACTTATTTCTTGAAAGTCAAACCTTTCGTAAGCTCATTTAAAGCTTTAATTTTTGCTTCAAAATCTCCTTTAAGTGAATTTCGGTAGGCTTCTAAACCATCCATCGTTTCTTGAATGTCAGTTGGGATTACATCTTCCAAAAATGCTCTGATGCGTTTTGCTAATGTGGGGGATTTCCCATTGGTTGAAATGGCTATTTTTAAGTCGCCTTTTTGAACAATCGAACCTAAATAAAAATCACAAAGATTTGGGGTGTCGGCCACATTACAAAGCAAATGTCGTTCGGCGGCTAATTTTTTGATTTTTTGGTGCAATTGAACATTATCAGTCGCACAAATAATTAAGTCTCGGCCATCCAAATCCCCCTCTAAAAATTCGCGGATTTCATGCTTAACCAAAGGGAATTTTGCGATAAAGTCCAAAGTGTCTACTCGAAAAAATGGGGCCACCATAAAAATGCGAGCCTCAGGAGAGTTTCGTAAAATTGCAGAAACTTTTTCCAGGGCTACATTTCCTCCGCCAACGACCAACGTGTTTAATTGGTCTAGCTTTAAAAAAATAGGAAATAAGGTATTTGCCATGGTTTATTTTTTGCCGGCCAACTGCCCACAAGCGGCGTCAATATCCTTGCCACGAGAACGACGCACATTGACTATCATTTTTTTGCTTTCCAAATAGGAAACAAATTTAGCTAATGCATCAGCTTCCGCATTGATAAAATCAGCTTGGGCGATGGGGTTGTATTCAATAATATTAATCTTACAAGGCAATTTTCTAGCAAATTCATATAGCTCGCGTGCATCATCAACCGTATCATTAAATTTATTAAACATGATATATTCTAACGTTATTTCATTTTCTGTTTGGTCATAAAAATATCGTAAAGCCTCTGAAAGCGCCTCCAACGTATTGGACTCATTAATAGGCATAATCTGATTTCTTTTCGCGTCATTTGCCGCATGTAGAGACAAAGCCAGGTTAAACTTCACTTGGTCATCCCCCAATTTCTTAATCATTTTGGCAATACCGGCTGTTGATACGGTGATACGCCGAGAAGCCATCCCTAAACCATCTGGAGAGGTAATCATTTCGACAGACTTCAATACATTCGCATAGTTCAAAAGGGGCTCTCCCATGCCCATATAAACAATATTTGTCAATGGGATGCCATATTTTTCTTGAGCTTGGTCGCGAATCAATACGACTTGATCATATATTTCAAACGCCTCCAAATTCCTTTTTCGGTCCATATAACCCGTCGCACAAAAGCTGCAAGTAAGGGAACAACCCACTTGAGATGACACACATGCTGTCATTCTTTCCCGAGTAGGAATTAAAACTCCTTCAATCAGATTGCCATCATGCAATGAAAAACTCGATTTTATGGTACGGTCAACGCTGATTTGTAATTCTGCCGTTTCAACACATTGCAGTGAATAGTTATCGGTTAACCAGCTCCTCGTTTCTTTCGGAATATTAACCATTTGGTCAAATGAACGAACTGATTTTTTCCAAATCCACTCATAGACTTGTTTGGCCCGAAAACCAGGCTCATTTCTTTGAAGCATTTCCTGCCGCAAGTCCTCTAAAGTTAAATTTCTTATCGCTTTCAACACGGTCAATACTTCCTTTTCTACCATTATTTTTTCAACAATTCACCCACTTTATTTGAAATAGCCCTACCTTCTGCCAGACCGGCAAGCTCTTTAGACGCAACGCCCATAACCTTTCCCATATCAGCAGGACTACTGGCTCCCAATTGAGAAATAATGGCAGAAATACGTTCCGTTAACTCAGAGTCCGATAATTGCTTGGGTAAAAACTCCTCGATAATGGTTAGCTCAACTTGCTCTTTTTCAGCTAAATCAGGTCGATTTTGGGCTATATAAACTTCCAATGAGTCTCTTCGCTGTTTGGCTGCTTTCATTAAAATTTTCATTTCCGCATCAGTAGAAATTTCCCCCGAATTTGATCCGGAAGTTTCCTCCAATAAAATCATCGATTTTATTGCCCTCAAAGCCCGTAAACGATCCGCATCTTTAGCGCGCATGGCATCTTTTATGCCGTTTTCAATGGTTAATTTTAATGCCATAGGATTTTTAATTTTGAAAATGGGCCTTTACCCCGTCTATAAACTCTCTGTTGTTACTTAATCTTGGGACCTTGTGTTGCCCACCCAATTTTCCCCTTGCTCTCATCCAAGCATAAAATGTTCCTTGGGGAGCTACGAGTACCTGTGGAGATTCTAAAACTAAATCATATGAACGTTTTGCGTCATAATCCGAGTTTACTTCACGAAGCGTCCGGTCCAAAATTTCCACAAAGATACGCAAATCTTTTGGGGCTTTTGAGAACTCAACAACCCATTCATGACTCCCCTTTTTTCCCCCTTCCATGTATGCGGGCGCTGCCGTATAATCCTTTATTTCTGAATTTGTTTGAATGCATGCCATAGAGATCGCTTTTTCAGCATTTTCTATGATTAACTCCTCTCCAAACGCATTAATAAAGTGCTTGGTTCGTCCAGAAATTTTAATCCGATAAGGTAAAATGGAGGTGAATTTAACAGTATCGCCAATTTTATATCTCCAAAGTCCTGAATTCGTGGTAATCAAAACTGCATAATTGACACCTAATTCGACTTGATCTAATGGAACCACTTTATCCAGTTTTTCTCCTAATAAACCCATCGGAGTAAATTCATAAAAAATGCCATAATCCAACATAAGTAGCATCTCGTCAGGTAAACTCAAATCATCTTGAATTGCAAAAAATCCTTCTGAGGCATTGTAAATTTCTAAAAATCGAACCTCTGAACTTGGGAAAACTAAATTTTGAAACATCTCTCGGTAAGGACCAAAAGCCACCGCACCATGTACTAAAAATTCAAAATTTGGCCATACTTCTAGAATCGATTTTTTACCTGTAATCTCCAATATTTTTTCAATAAGCACTAAAGTCCATGTAGGTACGCCCAAAATACTCGTTACATTTTCTTTAGATGTTTCGATCGCCATCTTTTCAATTTTTTGGTCCCAATCATCCATCAATGCCACATCAAGCGATGGGGTACGAATAATTTGTGCCCAAATAGGTAAGTTTTTCATCACCACTGCTGAAACATCCCCCAATAAAAGACTTGAATTCAATGGATTATTTGATAAACTTCCGCCGATAGACAGACCCTTCCCTTCAAAAATTTTGGTCTCGGGTTTGTTGTTGATCAACAAGGTTATCATATCTTTTCCGCCCATCATGTGGCAGTTTTCTAACGATTCCTTCGAAACTGGAATAAATTTACTGCGCGCATTGGTGGTCCCTGAAGACTTAGAAAACCATGAAATTGGACTTGACCAAAGGATATTTTGCTCTCCATGCATCATCCGATCAATGTAGGGGAATATCTCCTCATAAGTTGAAATAGGGACTCTTGCCTTAAATTGCTCGTAATTTCCTATGTCCGAATAGCCATATTTCTTCCCCCATTCTGTGTTTCTACTCGAAAAGATCAATTCATCCAAACTGGTATGTTGGAGCTCCAGGGGATTTGTAAAATGCCCCTCTATTCGAGGCATTCGCCTTTTCATTAACCACAATAAAGTCTCATTGAATAAAGACATTTCAAAGATTTTTTAGCATACGGCTAGGGTAATCTGTAATGATCTCATCTACCCCCATTTGAACCATAGCCTGCAAATCTGAAAGTTCATTAACCGTCCATGGAATTACTTTCATTCCTTTTAAATGGCAATCAGCAACAACTTCCTTGGTCAATGAAGTGAAGTTGGGGCTATATATGGTAGGAATAAAACCTAAATCGGCGCACACACTTTCAGGCCCTTTCCTCGTCACTAGGGCCGATAAGTCCACTCGGGAGAAATGGCCCGACTGGATTGCTTTGTGCCAATATTTTAACACATTAAAATCAAAACTTTGCAAAATGATACATTCCAGAGGTGCGTTTTTGGCAATGACGGCCCAGACCTTTTCAGAAAACTCTTCCACGCTAGCGGGTTGGGACACTCCATATTCCTTAGGATCTGATTTGATTTCTATGTTATAATATATTTTTTTACCCGTTTTTTTTCGAAAATCTTCGGCTATTTTAAATACTTCTTCAAGCAGGGGTTTATAGGCAAATATTTTTTTTTGTTCTGGGAATAATGGGTTACCGCGTGAGCCCACATCAAACTTCCTAACCTCACTATAACCCATTTTATACACATTCAGCCCATTTTCTTCCGATTTTAAAACGGGCGTTCCATCTGGCTTTGTCGCATACAATGAATTCATATAGGGCTCATGCGAAACAAGCACTTGGCCATCTGCAGAAATACAAACATCCATTTCAAGAACGTAAATCCCAGATTCTAACGCATGCTGAAAAGCAGGTAACGTATTTTCAGGAAACTCGCCCCGGCAACCTCTATGACCTTGAATAATTGGCTTTTGTGCCATTAGCGTAATTTGACTTAGTAATACTAAAATACAGATTGTTAACTTCATCGATGAGAATTTTCATTTAATTTTTTCCGATCCTTCATTATTTCATTGACCCGCTCGTATAAATCGATAAAATCTTTAGGCTCTCGTACATACGAATTAAAACTTTTTACAAAGGAAAGTGAATCTATGTCATGTTTTTTTAAGGTAGTCTTTTCCAATTCGTGAAAAAGCAACAAATTAGTATCTGCGCTAATTATTGCCATGCTACTAATTTTAACTTCATCTAGGTGAATATCCACCAAAATTTGAGCCATTTTTTCTTTATCCAAGCGATTTCGATTCCGGTCATTTTGACAAGAAAAAACAAGTAATCCAAGGACAACAAAAAGGTATTTCATGAGCCAAATTTACGCACAAATTAGAAAGCTTTTATGGGATTTCGAATAGATTGCTTAAAAAATAGGTAATTTAGCAAGCATATACCTAATAAAATTCTCATTTAGGAATGGATATCCGCACATTTCTTTCTCATATTGTACAGTTGGACATTCGCATCAGAAAAGCGATTAATACACAAATGCATGGAAATTTCTCCTCTGTTTTCAAGGGATCTGGCTTAGAATTTAGTGATTTAAGGCAGTATCAATATGGGGACGACGTTCGACATATCGATTGGAATTCAACGGCAAAAGGACATGGCACATTTATTAAATTATTTAAAGAAGAAAAAGAACAAACGGTTTTTTTCTTATTGGATGTAAGTGCTTCCCAAAACATTAGTCATGGGGAAGAATCCAAACTGAAAACACTTAAAGAGGTGGCGGGCGTCCTGACATTTTCCGCCATGCAAGAAGCTGGAAACATAGGCTTGTGTTGTTATTCAGATAAAAATGAAAAATTTATTGCTCCCGGCTCAGGTAAAAAACATGGCTATCAGGTCATCAATGAATTGTTCAAATTAATTCCAGAAAACACCGGAACAGATTTAAAACAGGCGTTGAAATTCACCCTTCAAGTATTAAAAAGGAAAAGTCTCATTTTTGTCTTATCGGATTTTATCGACACGGAATACCACGATTTATTGCGTGCCATGTCAAAAAAGCACGATTTAGTCATTATTCAAATTCATACAGACCTCGAATTAAAGTTGCCTGCCATGGGAATTATCCCTATTTATGACCCAGAGAAAAGAAAGACAACCTGGGTAAATACGTCAACAAAAGCCTTTAAAACTTTATTGGCACATGAAATTCACATGAATGCTCAACACCTAAACGATCTATGTAAGCAATGGCAAGCGAATTATATTCAAATAAAAGCAGGAAGTGATTTTGTACCTAGTTTGGTTAAACTTTTCAGAATTAGAAAATAATGCAAGAGAAACCCATTCAAGTTTATGGTTCATTTGTTGAGGATTCTGCGAAGATCGGCCAAGCGGTTCACTATGTTTTAAAAGTACTTCATTCCAAAAATCAAGAGCTTTTTTTCCCAGGAAATAACACAAAAATTGGTCATTTTGAACCGATTAAAAAAGAATATTTTTCAACACAAACATCTGAAAAAGGAAGTTTAGATTCGGCCATCTATACATTTAAATTTTTTGATGTGTCAGATTTCCAAACGCTAAGCTTGCCAATTTACCTGATTAATAAATCCGATTGCACCCAAATTTACCCAATAGTTGACACCCTATTCCTAAAAAGATTACTGCCACACCCGGAATTAGTCAATCTAGACGCGATGATCAGCAACGTGGATATTCCCCTAATAAAACCAAAAACAAATATTAAAAATGTATTTATCGGGGGGATAGAAATTTTACTTTTTTTGGGAATCATTTATTGGGTCTTTAGCGCCAACATTAGCAGAATCTATCGATATTATAAACTATGGAGAAAAAATATCGAATTTAGGCGTGCATTCCAACGACAATCAAGATCGATATCCCAGGATCCCAAAGGTATCCAAAGGCTTGAAAATGCGACTTTAGTATGGAAAATATATATTGAGAGATTAACGAAAACACCTTTTTCAACCTTCACGACCACCGAGATGGTCGATAATTTAAAGGACAAACGGCTTGCAAAAGCATTAAAAGCAATTGATTCTGCCATTTATGGGGGCAACTTTTCAGAAAAGACCATGGAATCTGTGAACATCATGGTGGAAATTGCCAATGCCGCCTACCAAACTGAGCGAAGAAAAATTAAACTTGAGCGAAAGAAAAAATGAAATTTGACCTTTATTATTCTTGGCTAAAATTAAAAACAATTTTAATCTATGATTGGGAAAACCCCTATTTTCTGTATTTAATCCCTTTGCCTCTACTCATTATTTTCATTTCCGCCTTGATTAATAGAAGAAAAGGCTCAAGAATATCTTTGTCTTTTTCCACTCCTATGGAACAAAACAAATGGGTCCGCTTCATCAGCTTCATTCCAAAAACCATTGAATCCATTTGCCTATTATGCATAATTCTAGCCATTGCAGGCCCATATAAAAAAATTATAAAAACGGAAATTAAACAAGGAGGAGTAGATATGGCCATGGCACTCGATTTGTCTAGTTCCATGTTGACTAATGATGTTTATCCATCGCGCCTTGAGGTTGCCAAAAAACTAGCCATTTTATTCGCTGAAAACAGGCGTCAAGACCAAATATCGCTAATCGCATTTGCAGGATCCCCCTATTTGGCTAGTCCATTAACGAGTGATTTAGCCTATATAACTAAGGCCATTTCCCTATTAGAATCAAGGCAAATAAAGGAGGAAGGTACCGCATTAGGGGATGCTTTAGGAATGTCCATCAATCAAATACGAGAAGAAAAAAATCCCAAAAAAGTCGCAATTATCATAAGCGATGGCAATAATACTAGCGGAAATTTAGACCCTATTACGGCCGCCGGTTTAGCTAAATCCTTCGGAATCAAGGTTTATACGATTGCCGTGGGGAGCAATAAACCTTCATTGGATCCGGTAGACGAATCCACTTTACGTATAATGGCCGAAAAATCGAATGGCCAATTTTACAGAGCCACTGATACAAGAACGCTAAGTGCCATTTTTAAGGAGATTGATTTTATAGAAAAATCACGCACCTTGCAAATGAGCACCGAAATACATGAGGATGTAAAACCCATTTTTATTAAACTAGCTTTTGTGTTTTTTTGCCTAGGTATTCTGCTCAAATTAACACCTATTTCAAATGTTTTAGAAGATTAATATGGTCCTATTTCCACACGCTAAAATAAATTTGGGTTTATTCATTACGAAAAAAAGAATAGATGGGTTTCATGAGTTAGAAACCTGTTTTTTTCCTATTCCTTGGTCTGACATTTTAGAAATTACCCCCGCGACATCCTTTAAATTTAGCTCAAGCGGCTTGCCTATTTTTGGCGAAATACAAGACAATTTATGTTACAAAGCTTTTATTGCATTATCTGAGAATTTTAAAATTCCAAATGTTCATATACACCTACATAAAATCATTCCGATGGGAGCGGGATTGGGTGGGGGTTCTTCAGATGCCGCATTTACCTTAATGGGCTTGAGGGATATATTTGAATTGCCCTTAACAAATCAGGAACTGATTCCTTATGCGCAAAAATTAGGCAGTGACTGTGCTTTTTTTCTGACTAACGAAGCCCAATTTGGGACAGGAAAAGGAGATGTGTTGGTTCCTATTCCAACGACTTTACGTGGCTTATATGCGATCGTTTTATATCCTAATTTTGGTATATCAACCCAAAAAGCGTATGCTGGTATTCAACCCAATCCCGCTCCAGGCTTTCTACCAGACTTAATAACGTCGCCTATCTCTACTTGGAAGCACACGATAAAAAATGATTTTGAGAATGGATTATTTGTAGAATATCCCTTAATCGCTGATATAAAGCAAGAAATGTACGATTTAGGCGCAGAATATGCGGCAATGAGTGGGTCTGGATCGACTATTTTTGGGTTATTTAAAAACGAAGTTAGCCCAAAAGATTCTTGGACTAACTTCGCAAAATGGGAAGGATTTATCCCTTAATCTTTCGCAAAAATTGCTTCTAAAGCAGATGCCCCACTAATAACTAATTTACCCTCGGGTAAATTAACGAGCGGATTAATGCCCACCCATTCTTTTGTCGAACTTAGAATTTCAACTGGAATTTGTTTGATAATTCCCGTTGGGCTTTCAACATAAATAAATCCAGCTTTACCTACACGAGCCAATGCCGCTTGTGGAACAGCGGATACGGTTCTAGAACCTACGGTGATTTTTGCACTCACAAATTGCCCCACAGTAAACAATTTTTCATCTGCAATTTTCTCGAAATGACCATGCACTGAAGTGGTCCTTGTCTCTAAATTAACTTGCTGCCCAATCAAAAATACTTTTGCTTTTGCCCTTAGCCCTTCTGTTTCTACAAGTATCGTTTGTCCGATTTTCAACTTAGCTAAATCTTTCTCAAATACTTTTAATTCAACATGCTTATCCAGCGTGCCTACAATTTTGACTAAAATATCAGTCGGGCTTACGTATTTTCCGATTGCCAAATATTGCTCCTCAATATAGCCATCGATCGGTGATTTGACGGCTAATAACGCATTCATATTTCCCTTAGCTAATGCCTTCATATCACATCCAATCAACTCAAGTTTCAAACTCAAAGCCTTAACCTGAGTCTGCAAATTAACCTGATCTGCCTCCGCTTGTTGGAATTTTTTCTTGGAACCCACCTCCTCATTACTCAAAACTTGTTGGCGCGATTTTTCCACATTAGACAGACCTAAAGCACTTAAAGCCTGTAGGTATTCTTGCTGCATTTGTATGTAATCTAGACTACTAATAGTCGCTAAAACTTGGCCTTTACTCACTTTTTTACCTGGCAAAAGCTCAAATGTCGACTTAACATATCCGGCAATAGGTAGCGAAACTGAGGCGATAGAAACTGGAGGTACATCCACTAAACCTGCACATTTTATTTCTTCCCCCATCTCGTGTTGGACTATTTCTCCTAGATTAATTCCCGCATTTTGCTTTTGCTCAACTGTTAATTTAATTTCCTGGGTCTTTGTTGCATCAGGTTGAATGGGTGATTCGCTTTTCTTTGAATCACAAGAGGCTAACATAATTAGCCCGCATACTATTATTTTTATTTGCTTATTCATTGCCTAAAATTGTTTCGATTTGAATGACTGTTTGGTTGTAAGCCAAAATCTCTTGTAAATATTGTTCTCTAATTTGCCATGCTTGTTGGGCATTTTGCAACATTTCTACATACTCAATCTCACCTGCTTTATAGCTTTTCAGTGCCGTATTTTCCAACCAAATGGCCTGTGGTAAAGCAGTCTCTTGAAAATAAATAAGCGAGTTTGTATACTTGCTTAATTGGGCCAAATAGGATGTGTATTCTCTAGAAAACTGATCCAAATTTTGATCTTTCTGACTTTCAAATACTTGAACTTGTTTCTGTGATGCCGCCACTCTGGCCTTTTGGCCTTTAGTAAAAATGGGAATTCCGATACCGGCTTGAACATAATTTTGACCTCCAAAATTTTCAATGCTTTGAGACACCAAGCCAAAACGTAAATCGGGCTTTAACTTTTCACGTTCAACCTGTACCTGTAATTTACTTGCGTCGATTTGTTGGTCTATCAATTGCATTTGAGGATTATTAGAGACCTCTTTGGCTAAAAACTTAGCTTCGCGATTCAGCTTTTCAACAGCCATGATTTCAAAAGGTTGGCGGTAATTTGTCCAATACGCCAAATTTTGAAAGCTGATTTTCATATCCAATTCCAAGGCCATTCTTTTCTGCTGAAATTCGCGCAACCGCGATTCCGAAGCAACTAACTCCAAACGGTTCGTTTCACCTTCTTTAAATTTTAAAGCCGCTGCTTTTTTCATTTGCGAATAAATACTATCCTGCTTTTGAAGAAACCCATGGTTTTTTTGTTGGACCATCAACAAATAATAATACCATTTTACGGACGATGCAACTAAATTTTGGGTGATTTTGAGTCTTTTTTCAGCCACCATTTTTTGAGAGCTAAGCGCTTTCACTTGGGCTTTCAAAAGACTAGGCCAAGGAATATTTTGATTCGCAATGATGGTATAATCTTGACTGAAATAAGTCTGTGTTTTCCCGTATTGAAAATCAACAGATCCCTTGGGAAGTTCTCGGCCTGTGCCTATAAAAGCCTCCGCGGCTTGGACCTCCATGTTCCCAGTATAAATTAATTTATTATTTTTTTGGGCATAATCTAGGCAGTTTTGAAGGCTCAATTTTATTGGATTTTGAGCCATCATACTGAAGTTAAAACACAGCAGCAAGGCAATAAGTCCGATTGCCTTTTCTTTCAATTTCCGTTCTTTTCTAGTCATAATAATCGAGTATACTACGGGAATAACGACCAAAGTTAAAAAGGTAGCTGTTATTAATCCTCCTATGACGACGGTGGCTAAGGGCCTTTGAACTTCCGCACCTGGTGACTGACTCAGGGCCATGGGTAGAAATCCCAACGAGGCAACTGAGGCGGTCATAATCACCGGTCGAAAACGTAACTCTAGGCCTTTGGCCAATCGCTCTTTAACACTTAACCCTTCATTTGCGAGCGTTTTAAAGTAAGAAAGCAGTACGATTCCATTCAGTACGGCTACCCCAAAAAGTGCGATAAATCCAATGCCCGCGGAAACAGAAAATGGCATTTCGCGTATCCAAAGTGCCCAAATTCCTCCTATAGCTGAAAGCGGTATGGCCAAATAAATGATGGATGCTTCAACAAAAGATTGAAAGGTGAAAAAGAGCAGGATAAAAATTAGGGCCAATGCAATGGGAACCACCAAAGAAAGTCGGGATTTGGCAGCTACTAAATTTTCGAAAGTACCTCCATAAGTTACATAATAACCGGCGGGCAAAACCACCTTGTTTTTCATCACTGATTGGATGTCAGCGACTACGCTCTGCACATCACGGTTTCGCACATTGATCCCGATGGTAATTCTGCGGTGTGTATTATCCCGGGCAATTTCAACCGGCGCATTTTCATAATCCACTTCGGCCACTTCCTGCAATGGAATGTGTGAACCATTAGGTAAATCTAAATAAAGCTCCCGAAGATTTTGTATGTCGGTCCGATGGGCCGAATCCATTCTAACCACTAGATCAAAACGTTTTTCACCTTCCATGACAATACCAGCGGTCTCACCGGCAAAAGTCATTTTAATCATTCGATTAACGTCCTGGATATGAAGTCCATATTGCGCCATTTTACCACGATTATACTTAACGACTAGCTGAGGAATTCCGTCAATTTGTTGCACCTTGATGTCACCGACCCCGTCAATTTTTCGAATATACCTAGCGGCTTCGGTTGCGTGAGAAAAAAGTTGGTCTAAATCCTCACCAAATATTTTAATGGCAATATCAGACTTAACGCCGGCAATTAACTCATTAAATCGCATTTGAATCGGTTGCGTAAATTCAAAATTAACCTCTGGAAAAACATCTAAGGCACGATCCATTTTTTCCTCTAATTCCTGAGGAGTTTTAGCCGCTTTCCATTCGGAGGGTTCTTTTAAAATAATCAGAAGATCACACGCGTTAATCCCCATTGGATCCGTAGGAATTTCGGAAGCTCCTATTCGAGAAACAACTTGCTTAATTTCATTTGGGAACTTTTTCAATAGTAATTTTTGCGCTTCCGTATTCACGTGAATACTTTGGGATAAACTGGCGTTTGTTGGCAAAATAGCTTCCACAGCAAAATCCCCTTCATTTAATTCTGGAATAAATTCTCCTCCTAACGTTGTGAAAAGCCCTATGCTGCCCAGAAATAAAATCCCTGAACTTAACATCACCCACCTTCTCGACTTTAATGCCCAATCAACAATGGGTTTATAGCCGCGGTACATAAAATTCATAATGCGATCCGCTATGGTCAATTGGTGACTTATTTTTTTATTCAAAAACAAGGCCGACATCATGGGAACATAAGTCAAAGAAAGTAGCAAAGCTCCAAAAATGGCAAAGCTAACTGTCTGAGCCATAGGCCTAAACATTTTACCTTCAATGCCCCCTAGCGCCATAATGGGCAAGTACACAATTAGGATAATAATGACGCCAAAAGCGGCCGACTGAAAAATGGCTTGCGAAGAAACCGTCACCTCTTCATCCATGGCATGTTGGCTCAGTACCTCTCCCTTTCGATGCAGATGCAATCGATGTATTATGGATTCGACAATGATGACTGCACCGTCGACAATTAATCCAAAATCAATTGCTCCAAGGCTCATCAAATTTGCTGAAACCCCAAAAATGTGCATCATAGCAAAGGCAAAAAGAAGGCATAATGGGATGACAGAAGCCACAATTAGACCGGCTCTAAAATTTCCAAGAAGCAATACCAAGATAAAAACGACGATTAATCCTCCTTCAAGTAAATTCTTTTCAACGGTCGAGATAGATTTTCCTATTAAGACGCTTCGATCTAAAAAGGGTACAATTTTAATCCCTTGTGGCATTGTTTTTTGGATCATTTCCATTCGCAACTTCACATCTTTAACCACATTGTTGGCATTTGCCCCTTTCAACAACAGCATCACGGCTCCTACGACTTCCCCCTTTCCATTTCGGGTCATCGCTCCATAACGGACGGCTTTCCCAAACTGAACTTTTGCCACATCTTTAATTAAAATGGGCAATCCGCCGGGTCCTCTTTGAACGACAACTGTGTTTTCAATGTCATCTAAAGAGTTGATCATTCCTTCTGATCTAATGAAATAAACATCTGTGCCTTTCTCTAAATAACTACCGCCAGAGTTGGAATTATTATTTTCTAAGGCTGCAAAAATTTGATTTATAGTCACATGGGCTGCGCTAATTCGCTCAGGATTAATAGCGACTTCGTATTGCTTTAAATTTCCGCCAAAAGAACTCACCTCCACAACGCCCTTAATTCCGAGTAACTGACGTTTAACAATCCAATCTTGATAGGTTCTTAAATCAGCTAATGAATATTGGTTTTCAAAAGCGGGGTCAACTTCCAAGGTATATTGATAAAATTCTCCAAGCCCCGTAGTTATAGGTGCCATCTCAGGAACGCCCGCACCTTTTAATAAATAGGGCTCGGCGCCTTTTAATTTTTCGGAAACTTGTTGGCGCGCCACCTCCATCGCCACCTCATCTTCAAAGACGACGGTAATAATGGAAAGTCCCATCCTGGAAATCGAACGGATATCACGTACATTGGGAATCGTTCTTAATGAAATTTCTAGGGGATAGGTTACAAATTTTTCGACTTCTGACGCTGCTAAAGCGGGCGACTGAGTGATTACCTGTACTTGATTCGATGTTATATCGGGCAAAGCGTCGATGGGCAATTGGCTTAGAGAATAACTTCCCCAAGCAATTAAGCCGATCACGAAAATTCCCACAACTAATTTATTGCGGATACTAAATGAAATTATTGAATTGATCATATATCTTTAGATTAACTTAAAAAATGCTACTGCAAATTTTAAGCCCTCGGAGGCGCGATCAGAACGCGAGATAAGGAAAAATGATACAGATTTATATGCTGAAGACTTTTTCTACGTGGAATTACCATTAAAATTGCTCCCAAACACAAAAAATATAAACTAGGAATAACATAGCCAACAGTCCCTTTAAAATCGATAGAAGGAAGACTTGGATGTTTACTTGTTTTGCTATGTTTAGAATCTGCTGCGTAATGCAACCAAAGAAAATCTACAAAATTGAAATTTGATTTTTCTATCTTCTTATGCTCCTGAAAATGCTTTACTAGTTCGTTTGCCTTAAATGATTGTTCCAAACCTACTTTAGGCAGAAGACTGCCAAAAATAAATAAAACAAAAAGAAAAGAGACCACTACATTTTTCATTCCCTAAATGTACAGAAATTTCGAAAATTAAATGGATATTTATGCTTTGAAAAATTAATAGATTGAGACAAAAGCCTAATAATACACGATTAATTTAAGGAATCTCCCGCCTATTTATGGATGAAATAAATATTTTATGGCATCAATTGACCGATTCTGAAACCATCATCCGATCGGGCTTATTGGTCATTACCTTAATCGTATTTGCTGAGAACGGCCTATTCTTCGCCTTTTTCTTACCCGGTGATTATTTACTTTTCCTAACGGGAGTATTCGGGGGGACAGGTGTTTTAAAGGAGTCCTTGTCGACTATTTTACTCAGTATATTTCTGGCAGCCGTCATCGGTTCATTATGTGGTTATTTACTTGGCCGATTTTTTGGAAACTCTCTTCAAGGGAGACCTGATAGTTTCTTTTTCAAGAAAAAGCATTTAGAATCCACGAGAGATTTTTTTGAAAAATACGGTTTTGGTGCTTTAGTCATCAGCCGATTTTTACCCGTGGTGCGAACATTTACACCTATTCTAGCTGGAATTAGTAAAATGTCTTGGTACAGCTTTTTATTTTTAAACATTTTGGGGGCCGCTATGTGGGTGGGTATTTTAGTTGCCGGAGGTTATTACATGGGACAGCATTTTCCATGGATTATCAATTACGTACAATACATCATTTTGTTTTTTTTAGGAATCACCACCTATACCATAATCAAAGGCTATATGAAGTTCAAACAATGATCGAGCAATTTGCATATGTAATCACTTTTTTGGCAGCAGGAATTTTATTTATTGCCTTGATATTATTTATATCGAGTTCATTAAGACCATTTAGACCCAATGCGGAAAAATTAAGCACTTATGAATCTGGGGAGGAGCCTATGGGGAATGCCAATATTCGGTTCAACCCAAGGTTTTATGTGATCGCGCTCTTATTTGTTTTATTTGAAGTGGAATTAATATTTCTATTTCCTTGGGCTGTAGTTTTTGGAAATAAGCAATTAGCATTAGCGAACTCAAATTGGCCAATCTATGCCTTAGTTGAAATGTTTATTTTTGTGGGTATACTGGCCCTAGGATTAGCTTTTGCTTGGGTTAAGGGATATTTAACCTGGGAGAAACCGTCGACCAATCCTGAAAAAATGGATAGCCCTATCCCGATGGACGCCTATAAAAAATATTTGCCTAATTCGAAATAGTTACCACCTTGGATTGGTCGAGTACACTTTATTCTTCAATTTAATGGCAATCATTATTTCATGAGAACCTAATGAGGTCCGAGCTAAACCTAAGCTATGATTTTCGTACAAATAAGTCAGGTGTAAGTTTTGATTTAAATTTACGCCAAACATAGCTCCAATTGCCTCATTATGTCTATAAGAGGCCCCCATCCAGACTAAATCGTCATAGTTTACTTTCAAGTTTCCTTCTACGCCAAACGCTACATTTTTCATGTATTTTGCCAAGATGGATGGAGAAAAAGTCCAATAGCGACCTGCTTTTATTTCTCTTCCAAATTGGAAAAAGATATTTGGATTTGTTTGACCTAGCCATAGTATGCGAACCGTGTCATTTTCTGCTATGTTAGTCCTGGTTAGACTATAATTATCCATGACAATTTGATTGGCCGACAAGCCTAAATGAAATTTACGATTGTAATACAGGATACCTACATTGACAAGTGGTTGGATTCCATTCAGTTTTGACTGAGTTATGTAGGGATCCCCTTCATCTTTTACCATTAAACCCCCAATGTTTAGGCTTCGTTGGTATACGCCGATCGTGGCGCCGACCGCCAATTTATCCTCCCCGCCTAATGACAAATGATATCCATAAGAAGCCCCAAGCGAAATACTAGTCAAGGGACCAAAATTATCGGACATGGCTTGTAGGCCCAATCCTTGATGAAAATTAGCTCGATAGGTTTTTTTTCGAATTCGTGTCGGCGTAAAAGTCCTTCTAATCGTTCGTGAAATAAAAGGTGTTTTGCCGGAGGAGGTCCGATCCGTTTTATCAAATGCCATATTAGCTGTGGCATAAAAGCTAGACATATTGGTATTAAACCCGGTCCATTGCTGACGATATCCCGCTTTTATATCCCAATAATCCTCGTACCCAGTAAAAGCAGGATTATATAAATATCGATTCATCATATATAAGCCGAATTGGGGTGTTTGCTGGGCTAGGCCAACAAATGACATACATATGACAAAAAGAATAATTAAAAATTTCATTACTAGGAGTTCTAACCACAAAAATCGGTTAAATATATTTAATTTCGTAAGATATTTTTGGAAAAAAAATTGGCCTTAAAAATTCTACCCAAGATATCCATTGATCCATGCAAGTCAAAAGTTACCCAATAGAAAGTCTACATTCATTTTCAAAACTGCTAATTGATTACTTAGCGGAGTCTCCTGTCATAGCACAATTTTATGGAAACACTCCTACTTTGGAAAGTTTTGAAAAACAAATAGCGGAAAAAAAATCATTTAGTTACTCTAATAGAGCCGTATTACACGAGGTAATTAAGGGACAATATGAGGAGATAGGCCAAGAAGTGGAGATTGATTCTATATTGAATGAAAATACATATACGGTTACAACGGGGCACCAATTAAATATTTTTACGGGGCCTCTTTATGTGATTTATAAAATTGTATCAACAATTAATCTCGCAAAAAAATTAAAAGTGACCTACCCTAAAGCCCATTTCATCCCTGTTTATTGGTTGGCGACCGAGGATCACGATTGGGATGAAATAAATCACTTCCATTGGTTGGGCAAAAAATTTGAATTATCTACAACGCAAAAGGGGGCTGTCGGCAGATTTACTTTATCGGAATTTGAGCCATTTTTAAAAGAACTTCCTAGCTCAATTTCTACATTCAAGGACGCTTATTCTCAAGCAAAAAATTTAAGTCAAGCAGTGCGAATGTACATGCATGTATTATTTGGGGAACAAGGTTTAATCTGCCTGGATGCGGATGATACTCGACTGAAATCTATTTTTGCGCCCATTATTTCAGCTGATTTATTTGAGCATACACACTTGGAACCAGTAGAAAATTCAACCAAATCATTGACTCATTTGGGCTATAAAACTCAAATAAATGCGAGGGACATTAACCTATTTTATTTAAAAGACGGAATGCGGGAGCGGATTGAAAGGAAAGGAGAATACTATCAAATTTTAAATCAATCCATCGTTTTTTCAAAAGAGGAGTTACAGGAAGAATTAAATAAATATCCTGAGCGCTTTAGCCCTAACGTAGTTTTAAGACCTTTGTATCAAGAAGTGATTCTTCCTAATTTGGCCTATATTGGAGGTCCTGCCGAAGTTGGGTATTGGCTCCAATTAAAAGGGATTTTTGATTTACACCACATCCCTTTTCCTATTTTAATGCCCCGAAATTTTGCCATCGTCTTGCTCGAGAAGCACCGACAAAAAATAAGCAAAATAGGTATGGATCTAACGGATTTGTTTATGGATGATTTTGCACTAAACCGAAAATTTGTAGAGAGTCAAAGTGAGCATGTATTAGACTGTAAATCCGAATTAAATCTGATAAGTCCCATTTTTAAGGCATTGGCGGAGCGGATAAAAATAGTGGACTCGACCTTAGAGGCAAGTGTAAAAGCTGAGTTCAAGCGCTTAGAAAATGGCTTAGAGCGAATGGGTAAAAAGTTACAAAGAGCGGAAGAAAAAAATCATGAAACATCGATTCGCCAATTGAATCGATTGAAAGCAGACTTGTTTCCGGAGGGTCAATGGCAAGAAAGGCATGAGAATTTTTTAAATTATTACATGGAGCATCCTGCATTCATTCAACAATTATTAGACACATTTGATCCATTTCTTTTCGAGATGTATGCGATCAATTTGGATTAACTATGCCAGAGAAACTAGATGTCATTTCGTTTTTGGTTGAAGCCGATCAATATCCGCTCATCGATGTTCGGTCGCCGGCTGAATTTGAGCGGGCGCACATTCCTGGAGCGATATCATTTCCCATATTCACTAATGAAGAACGGGCGCAAGTGGGAACCACCTATAAACAACAAGGCAAAGATAAAGCTGTTGAATTAGGCTTGGAAATCGTAGGACCCCAATTAGCCAAATGGGTAAAAGCGGCAAAAAAAATAGCAAAAGATGGGGTTCTCTTGGTTCATTGTTGGCGCGGTGGCATGCGTTCGGGCAGCATGGCATGGCTTTTTGAAACGGCCGGCTTAGAGGTTAAAGTGTTAGTTGGCGGCTATAAATCCTACCGAAATGCCGCATTATCTGAATTAGAAAAAAAAATTCCACTAATCGTTTTGGGTGGAAAAACAGGGAGTGGTAAAACGGAAATTTTGATTGAGATGAAAAAAAGAGGCATCCAGGTCATTGACTTGGAAGGCTTGGCACATCACAGGGGTTCGGCTTTTGGACATTTAGGATTGGAGGAGCAGCCGACTAGTGAGCACTTTGAAAATCTTTTGTTTCATGAATTACGCGCCATGGACTTTAACAAACCTATTTGGGTTGAAGATGAAAGTAGGCATATAGGCAAGGTATTTATGGCGGAATCATTTTATACACAGGTACGAGAATCCCCTTGTTTATTCTTGGATATCGACGCAAAATACCGACTACCCCATTTGGTCAAAGTTTATGCTCAATATCCAAAAGCTGATTTATTGATCGCTTTAGAAAAGATCAAGAAGCGTTTAGGCGGACAGCATTTTCAAAGGGCTGTGGAATGCTTGGAAATAAATGATTTTAGTGAAGTGGCGGCTATAACGCTAAACTATTACGATAAGGCATATTTACATGGCTTAATGCAGCGCGATGACAAACAAATTGACCGACTAGAAATTCACACCTTGGACACTAATTTGCAGGTAAATTCGGTTTTAGCCCATGATCTAGTTAAATTTAATTTTAATCCTTAATTCTATGCTGCCTGAATCTTTTATTGCAAACATCTTAGAAAAGCACACGCACACGCGTGCATTTCCGGCTACATCTGAAATTAAAAATTTATTTACAAAAATTGTTTTAACACTATTTCCGGAGCAATCCAAAATACATTTCAAAACAACAGCAGAATTAAAGGCCGTGTTTGAAAGTTTAGAAACTGGTTTAGAGAGTATTTTACATTCCATGAAAGGGGAGTTACCAGAATCCCCAGAAATATTAGCTCAGAAATACTTCAGTCAAATTCCAGAAATCCACGAATTATTATTGACCGATGTGGAGGCCATGGTACAAGGAGACCCAGCCGCTAACACAGATTATGAAGTAATAAGAACCTATCCTGGGTTTTATGCGATGGCTTTTTACAGGTTGGCACATGGATTACACCAATTATCCATTCCCTTGATCCCTAGAATTTTAACTGAATATGCACATTCTAAAACAGGTATTGATATTCATCCGGGGGCAAAAATAGGTCGGTATTTTTTCATGGATCATGGGACAGGAATCGTGATAGGGGAAACCTGTATGATAGGCGAGCGAGTGAAAATATATCAAGGCGTCACATTAGGAGCACTTTCCGTCGATAAGAAAATGGCCTCGACCAAAAGACACCCAAGCATCGAAGATGGCGTGGTTATCTATTCGGGCGCCACTATATTAGGAGGTGAAACGGTGGTAGGAAAAGAATCCATCATCGGTGGAAATGTTTGGCTAACCCATAGCGTTCCGGCACAAACCAAAATTTATCATCAGGCAAATTCAAAATTAATTAAAGGTTAACATGAGCAACTTGTTAGATTTGGTTGGCAATACCCCATTAGTGGCGCTTACTCATTTGCATGATAATCCCAAAGTTAAAATTTTCGGGAAATTAGAGGGTGATAATCCCGGGGGTTCTGTCAAGGATCGTGCGGCAAAAAGCATGATTCAAGGAGCATTGGAACGGGGGGAAATCAAGTCAGGAACTAAATTGATCGAAGCTACTTCAGGAAACACAGGCATCGCATTAGCTATGATTGCCCGATTATATGGAATTGAGATTGAATTAGCTATGCCAGTCAATTCGACCAAAGAACGAATACTGACCATGGAGGCTTTTGGTGCCAAAGTAACTTTAACGGAAACGATAGAATCAGCGCGCGATTATGCCATCGAAAAGGCAAGTCAAGGCGAATACATATTACTGAATCAATTCGAAAATCCAGATAATTATTTAGCCCATTATAGAACTACAGGACCAGAAATTTTTCGAGATACTCAGGGGAAAATTACTCATTTTGTCAGCTCCATGGGAACTACAGGAACGATTATGGGTACTTCCATGTATTTAAAAGAGCAAAATGCTGCTATTCAAATCGTGGGGTGCCAACCGACCGAAGGGTCTAAAATACCCGGAATTAGACGTTGGCCCATTGAATATCGCCCAAAGATCTATGACCCATCACGTGTAGACCGAATTATGGACGTTTCCGAATTTGACGCGATTGAAATGACTCGCAAACTGGCGAAAGTAGAAGGCGTTTTTGGAGGAATGAGTAGTGGAGGCGGCGTGTCTGCTAGCATCCGACTAGCTAACGAATTAGAAGAAGGACTCATTGTTTGTATTATCTGTGATCGAGGAGATCGCTATTTATCAAGTGGATTATTTGGCGATTAAGACACCTAATATTTTATAGCTGGTGGGTTTTGCTAACAAAAACTGCTGCATTCCTTCGATGTAATATGTTTGAATATGTCCTTCAGAAAAATTCATAAAAAGCTTTTTCCGAGTTTCAAATAAAAAGTTTTTTTGAGTAATTTCAATTTCCACCTTGGTGGGAAGCTCTTCTCCATCTAAGTGAACAATCATTTTTTTTACTGGTAAATTTTCGTCTTTTTTCAAGGAATACCAATAAAAACCGGGCTCCGAAAGGTTATCATAACTCTTTTCATAAGCTGGCTTATTAAGATCTGCGTCTAGATATAAGGCGAATTCCTTTTCCCAATCCAAATTTGAGACCATTTTCACTTCCTTTTTCCCGTCCAAAATAACCGTTTTGTACACCCGCTGATTTGATTTGGCATAGCCACTTATTTGCTGCTTTAAGAAAGCCGACCATGCGAAATACGTATTCTTCTGTATTGATTTCTCAGAACTGCCGCAGGCTAACAGCATTACAAAAACAAACATTAACCCCGATAAATTCTTCAGATAAATCATCATTATCCAAAGGTAATCATATTAAGTAAATGAATAAAAAAATCCTTGGCGATTAAGTCCAAGGATTTTTAGGGTCAACCGCCAATCATTTCTTCAATGGGAATACTTAGCACGCGAGTTAAAGAAAAAATCTTTTGAACGTTTGGGTAATGCTTACCCGACTCCCAATAATTATAAGCGCTTTGGCTTACTCCGACGGCCTGTGCCACTTGGCGTTGGGTCAATCGCTTGGTCCGGCGAGATTTGATTAAAAGTACTGAGAAATTCAATTTTGTTTTCATAGTGTTAGGCGTTTTTGGTTTAGAACTTTTATCTATTTCACATATGTTGTTCATATTACCTACAAAATGGTATAATATTATGAATTTTAATAACTATACTGATTATAATATCGCTTTATAGGCATATGAAGCGCCTTGTAGTAGATAAATGTCGTTTAATGACATACGCTATTTCAGCTAAATGAAAAAAAAAGGAGTAGAATAAGTTCCACTCCTTTCATTTTTGAATACTCTCTTTACTTAATCGAATATTTATACTTGTAGCGTTCAAACAATTGGCTATGTTTATTATCTAAATTAATAGATCTTCCTTGAATGAAAGCATGAGTCAAAACACTTGATTTCATATCTAAAAGATCCCCCTGGCAAATAACAAGATTGGCATCTTTCCCATTTTCAAGACTTCCTGTACGCGAATCGATTCCCAATATTTTAGCAGCATTCAGGGTAATTGCTTGCAAAGCCTCTTCTTTTGTTAAGCCATAAGCCGCCATCGTTCCCGCTTGAAAAGCTAAGTTTCGCTGCTGGCTATGCCCATCAGACCCATCTTGGCAAATGGTAAACAGAACACCCGCTTTTTGCAACATCGCACCCGTTTTATACGGTTGGTCTACCGCATCATCATCTGTTGCCGGCAAACTATGGGGTTCAGCTAAGATAACTGCTACCTTCTTTTCCTTCAAAATGTCACCAATCATCCATGAATCCGTACCGCCAACAATGACCAATTTAAAATCAAATTCCTCGGCTAAATGTATGGCGGCCAACATCTCCTTGACCAAGTCACAGTTGACATACAGCGATTTCGATCGATTAAACAATCCCTTACATGCCTCATACTTTAAATTTGTAGCGGCATGTGTTTTTTCGTTTAAATAGGCCTGAGCTTCTTTGAAAAAACTTCTAGCTAAATCAATACGCTCTAGACCTAATTTAACTTGGTCTACATCCGCATCCCTTCGCCTAGCGCTCATAAAAGAGGGCCGATTAATTAACGCGGGCATGGTCAAATGAACCCCATTGTCTAAGGCATAGGCCGCATCTTCCCAGTTCCAAGCGTCCAATTGGACCACCGTGGAGGTCCCAGGAATTAATCCGCCACTAGGAACAATTTGAGCAAATAATATGCCATTAGTCCGCAAGGTATTTATAATTTTACTGTCCGTATTATAGGCGACAATGGACCTAATGTTAGGGTGAATATCCCCCAATTCTACATTATCTACGGTTGATTTTGTAGAACTCACTTCCACTAAACCCAAATTTGTATTGGGAGCAATAATACCTGGGTAAATATGTTTTCCAGTTGCGTCAATGTGCTCAATATCTCCTGTCAGAGCAGGCGCATTCAGGTCAATTTTCAATTTTCCTTTCTCAATAATGATATTTCCTGAGATCACTTGGCCATTTCCAATGTGTAAAGTTCCCCCTGTAATCACAATTTTTTTTGATTGAGCGGGTGAGGGATGCATGGTTTCTTGAGAAAACAAAGAATATGAAACCAAGCATAATGCGATATAAAATATATTTTTCATGTGATGTGTCAATTTTAGTTTTCTGTTAAAATCATACGTTGAGATATGCGATCCCAAAGACTCTTACCGTGACCGTGATCATCTTCGCACATATTTTCCTCTCTAAATGATGGCGTCATCGGTCTGGTGGAAGCACCTCCTTTTTTGGCCCCAATCATTTTTTGTATTAATCTTTGCTTTTCTATCTTTAGGTCAACTTGCAGTTTGGCATCCACTTCGCGATCAAAAACAATAGCACCATCCACGATGGTCTTTTCAGATTTGGCGTAAATACTTAATGGATGATCGGACCAAATAACCAAATCCGCGTCTTTACCTTCTTTGATACTTCCCACTCGATCCGCTACGTGTAGCATTTTTGCGGGGTTCAAGGTCACCATTTTAAGGGCATCTTCCTCTGACATTCCGGTATATTTAATGGATTTGGCGGCTTCGTGATTTAGGTGACGCGCCATTTCAGCATCATCAGAATTGATAGCGACATTCACTCCATTTTTTTGCATCAAATATGCATTTTGTGGAATGGCATCTAAAACCTCCATTTTATAATTCCACCAATCTGAGAAAGTTGATGCATTTGCCCCATGCGCTTTCATTTTATCAGCCACTTTATAGCCTTCTAAAATATGAGTGAAGGTATTAACCGTAAACCCAAATTGATCAGCCACCTTCATCATCGCATTAATTTCGCTTTGTACATATGAATGGCAAGTGATGAATCTTTTATGATTTAATACTTCAACTAAAGCCTCTAATTCCAAATCGATGCGTTTTCCTGGACCCTGCTTTTCATAATCGCGCGCACGTGTGAATGCGTCTGTTAATACTTGCTCCACACCCATTCTAGAATCTGGGAATCGAAGATTCGACGTATTGTACGATCGTTTCACATTTTCTCCTAATGCAAACTTGATGAAAGGGTCCCAATTCGCAAACTTTAAACCTTCGGCTGTTTGGCCCCAACGAAATTTCAATAATTGAGTCTGCCCGCCGACTGTATTGCAACTTCCATGCAAGATGTGGCTAGATGTTACCCCGCCACTAAGTTGGCGGTACATGTCCACATCCTCAGGATCGATGACATCCGTGATTCGAACTTCCGCTGTCACTGATTGAGAGCACTCATTAATTCCACCCGTTGCAGCGACATGCGAATGTTCGTCAATAATTCCTGCGGTTACATGTTTTCCCTCCCCATTAACCACGCGGGCTGTTGGGTCTTTCAAACCTTTACCGATCGCGGCAATTTTGCCATTCTTGATGAGCACATCAGTACCTTTTAAAACCCCTAATTTTTCATTGGTCCAAACGGTCGCATTTTTAATCAAAATCGTTTCTGATTTTGGAATTATTTTTTGTCCATATCCATTAAATGGAAATACAACTGCCCCTAATTCTTCTGATTTTATAGGGCGCTTTTTATTGCTAACAGTGTCGGCATTGGCTTCACGATTGGCTTGCCAAGAAACCCATTCTCCGTTCCCCAAAGTACCTGTTCCTAACATGGCATTTCCTGAAAAGTCACCAGATAGGCGAGTCTTTTTACCTTGATCAGCTTTAGAAGTATAGGTCAAATTGACCAATTGGTCTTTCTGACTCAATTCCACGGTCAAGGTATCTTTCCCGATCAATTGAGCTTTATAGCTTCCCGTTTCACCCGTAACTGCCAATTGAGCCGTTTGATTTCCGAGTGTGAATTTATACTTCCCCGCCAATTCAATTTTGGCATCAGTTGAAATTCCATAGGCTGATCCTTGAATCCAGTTTTCAATCAATATGGTTTTATCAGCAAAAATAGGACCACTGGTTATGAGAAAATTGGCCCATTTACCGGCCTCCAAACTACCCACCGAATTAGAAACGCCTAATAAAGAAGCTGGAATTGTTGTTAAAGCTTCCAATGCTTTTTCTTCAGATAATCCATTTTGTATCGCCTTTTTCAAGTTGGGCAAAAACTGACTGATATCTCTTAAGCCATTCGCGGTCAAAGCAAACGGAATCCCTGCCTTTTCAAAAGCTGCTGGATTGGTTGGTGCCAATTCCCAATGTTTTAAATCGGATACGTTGACAAAGCGAGCATCATTTGGATCTTCCACATCCATGGCTTGCGGGAAATTAACAGGTAAAATAAAGGATGCTTTAATGGTTTTAACTTCGTCGATTCGTTGGTATTCATTGCCTCCCGCTCTAAAGATATATTGAACTCCAAATTCCGTACCGATCTTATTTGCCCTAAAAACAGACCATTTATCAGAAACTTCAAATATTTGTGGCAGACCCGCATTATCATTAAATGCTTGAAGGGTAAGGTTTAAACCCTCCTGGCTTGGTTTGGTTTTGTACCACTGCGCGTCCAAAAAATGTTGGCGTAAAAGGGCGATGCTCCCCATTAAAGAATTTGGATAATCTTGAGTCGAGGATCCTTTGTCTAGAGAAAAGTGAGCGGACGCTTTTTCTTTTAGGATCACCATATTTTCTTTTTCTTTGGCCAAAGTCGTTAGCAAACCAAGCCCACGAGAAATGCCATCCATTTGATGAGTAAGTACGGCACCGAATCCTAATTTCCTATATTCCTTCGCCCTTGCATCGTTCACATTAAAATTTTTAACAGGCAAAACCTCTGATTTTAATGCTTGATTCCATGCATAAGGGCCTTTCGTATTTGAAAGCATTTGCGAGGGCGAGCGATAAGTCGACACAGAAGTTTGCACTTGGTTCATCCCATAATCACTATATATGTCAATAAAAGAAGGATAAATGGATTTGCCTTTACAGTCAATAATGATGGCCTCTTTAGGTATAGGCAAATTAATGCCTACAGCTTCGATTTTACCTTGCTTGATAAGTAGAGTAGCCGAATTGATAAAGTTTTTGGCATCCTTATAAATTTTTGCATTAATAAAAGCATAATGCCCGGAACGGGGGGTGGCCACATCGTTAGCGGGATATGTTGTTTGGGCAAATGATGTACTGAAGCATACTAAAAAAGTTAGCGTGAGCCCGTAGAGTAGGTTTAATTTCATAATTACAATTTGTTGATTAAATAAAAGTAAAATTATTTTTGTAAATGGATATCCGCTTTGCCATAATAGTTCGCTATACATTTACACCAAAGTTGCTTTGGATCTGTTGACAATTCTTCCATAAAAAACATCGTATTTTTATTTTTTATGGCTGGAATTGTCGCATGTTGTTCCTTGGATTGTAGCAGTTTTTTAAACCTTTCCCTGTTTTCTACCGCATAATTTTTAGCTCTATCAAAACGCCATTCATCATAAAAATGTTTTGAATTGCTATTGAGAAATAAAAGCGATAAAAATAGGACTAATATTAAAATTTGAGTTGAAGCTAGACTTAAGGGGTTCCATTGGCCTACCTTAAATTTAATCCAAACTAAAAGATACCCAAAACCAAAAATCAAATACATTAAGATTAAACTTTGAATTCGATCAGGAACAAAGTTTTCTCCTAGCGCTAGGCCCATAGGAACAAAAGCTAAAAAATAGCTCACCAAGAACAAGACTAAAAGGCCAATGATTTCCTCAAATGATAGAAGATATTGTTTTTTAACCTTTTGAACTGTGACAAATAACAATAAATTAAACACCCAAATAAGGGGTGATTTAACATAAATTTTAAGCAACATGAAAAAATTTAATATCGACTCTGAGAGGCCTTTTATGTAGTCAATATGCTTAGGAGCCCTGATTTTATTTCCTGGGGAAAGTAAAACAAGGCCAACGGAAATGCCCCAAACCAAGAAAAATAAAATCGTCTCTAATTTAATTTTTTTCTGTTTCCAAGCGATATATAATTGGAATGGCCAAAAAATTCCAGAGAACATGATCATTGAAATTTCGCTTGAACCAATCAAGCAAAAAATGATACCTGAAAGTAAGCTAGCACGTAATATAGGCTTAGAACAATAAAAATAAACATGGATAAATAAGATGGCTAAATGGAAAGACAGGTAGTAATAATGCCCTGAAAACCAATAAAATAATTGGAAAAGACCTGGTATGGTATACCAACAAACCGCTTGGCTGACGAAGGAAAGAATCCAAAGGTTCGGGTTACTGTGCGCTAATTGGAGTGTATTTTTTAAAAAATAATAGCCATTCGCAAATCCGATAAAAATTAAAGCAATCGTTCCCCACTTGAAATGCTCAAAAGAAGTACTAAAAACAAGCGGGTTAAAATGAAGAAGAAGGTCGGCGAAATAACGCCCGCTCCAACCTGAATAGTAGTGATAGGCCCCTAAAAAAATTCCAAAATCCCTTCCCATCCATCCAAAGCAAAAGTCATCCGTGATGCTGGGTTGATTATAAAAGGAGAGATTAATTAAAAGTAATGCCATGCATCCCCAGGCTAATAAACTAAGAAATAAAGGGATTTTTGAGAGCATGGTTTTAATGGGTCGTATATTAAAAAATGACTCTGTTTTTTCTTAGGTATTGGCTAAAGAACAAGTATACAATGTATAAAAATCGATTTTTAGCTCGTTTGATTTCGCTAGAAATATTTCTTTTTCTTGCTTCAGCTATGCGGCAAGTTACTTGAATATCAATCGATTTAGCTGAAGAATTTAATAATTTTCCAGTGTGGTCTAATGAATAGTTCATGTACCTCGCATCCAATTTTAGGGATTGAAGCAAGGAAGTCTTACCTAATTTAAACGCGCAAGAAAAATCTTTGAGTTCCGAATTGAAGATCGCGTTACAAAGTTTGTTGGATATTTTTTGCCCAAAACGATTAAACTCGTTGTCATATTTTCGATTCCGGTGAGTAAAAACAATACTCGCATCTTGATTACCTAAAGCATCAAGCATTTGATTTACGTTTTCGATGGGGAATTGGCCATCAGAATCAGTGATTAAAGTCCAATCCAATTTGGCCTGGGAAATGGCTTTTTGAAATGAGAATCCAGGTCCTTCATTGACATCATTTCTCAAGATTGTCACTCGTTGGTTTTCTGCAAAAGCGTTACGTAAAGATTCATATTGTTGTAAATCACTGTGATCATCACAAATAATCACTTCGCCTTCAGAGATGTCAGGGTGCTGATCGAAAAACGCAAGCCATTCGTTTGCCAACAGAATTATTCCGGGACATTCATTAAAAGCTGCGGTGACGATGCTGATGGATTTCATACTTCGATTAGTTGGCTTATTCCTTGTTCAAGAGATATTTCAGGGTTCCAATCCAAGTATTTTTGAGCTTTTGAAATGTCTGCTAATGTTTCTTCCGCGTCCCCAGATCTTCTTTCGACATGGTAATTTTCGATCGGAAAGAAATCGGCCAACTGTTTAATGGAGTAATTGACACCGGAACCGATGTTAAAAATTTCGCCTACGGTCGAGGAATTCATTGCGGCGACATTCGCTTTTACGATATCCAAGACATGTATAAAATCACGTCTTTGTTCTCCGGAACCATGTATTTCGAGTTTTTCCCCCTTTTTAAATCGGTCTATAAAAATACCTAAAACTAATGCGTAAGCCCCGGTGGCCGGTTGGCCCGGTCCATACACATTAAAATACCTCAAAATATTACATTCAAGCCCAAAATTTCGATAAAACTGCTGCACATACAATTCACCTACATGCTTGGTAAGGCCATAAAAATTCAAGAAATCCCCTGGATCTCCTTCTTTCTGAACCCCTATTTTATTTCCATAAAAGGTTGATGATCCAGAATAGACGATTCGCTTAACTCCATTTTTTTTACATGCTTGAAGTATATTTAAGGTGCCTAATGCATTGCTTTCGTGGCATTGTTCCGGCATATCAAAAGATGGCCCACTTCTAGAGAAGGCAGCCATGTGAAAAACACCATCGATATTTTTAGTAAGCTCTAGGCACAAATTGCTATCTTCAATTTTTCCAATAATCAAATTGGCTTTGGGGTGAATTTGAGTGGGATCACCAAATGACATGTCATCTAAAATGCTCACTTGATGACCTAATGAAATCAGGTAACTACACAAATGAGTCCCAATAAATCCGGCGCCACCGGTCACTAAATAATGCATCATATGTGTTTAATTGACAAATTTACAATTTATCCCTAGATCCTTGAGGGATTTGCTCTTTTTGGTTTAAAAATAAATTAGCTTCATTGAGTTCCTCGGGAGTATTAATTCCAATAGACTTGTAGTAAGGCTGATCTAAGCGCCAAAAAATGACTGTTTTTTGTTGAATGGTTTCGAAAAATTTAACAAAATTTCGTTCTCCCGTAACTTTTCCAGAGGGCGCATTAATTTTATAGAGTGGCCATGCGGACTCAATAGACTCGCGGGTAAAGGCAAAAATCCCCATATCTTTAAAACCAAAAGCATCACATTTTTCTCCTTCCCTACTCTCCCAAACTGCGAGAGGCGAACCTAATTTAAACTGAACATAAGGAGTAGAAACCCACACAAGGGGAACAGAGACCTGGTATATTTCTAAATCAGAAAACAGAGTTTGATGTAATTCTGCGTCACAAAAGGGCTGATCTCCCCATTGTACAATGAGTTGAAAATCTTCCTGACGATTTAAGAGGATGCCAAATACTTGGTTCATTGCATCAAACATTCCTGTGGCAGATTCCTGGACCCAAACATGTACATTTTTAGGTGCATTTGCGGCAATATTTGATTCAAAATATTCCTTGCCCGAAGGACTTAAGAGTAAAATAATTTCGTCGACATGGGAAGTCCCCTGCTCCATAATCAAGTCAAAAATAGATTTAGATTGGTAAACAGCTGTAAATAATTTGGGCAAATCGCTTTGAAGGCGACTTCCCTTACCCGCAGCAGGAATAACAATGACTTTTTTCATCCTTGAGCAATTAAATAGTTCAGATATTCGTTGATTTCTGAAAAATACAGGTCTGATTTTGGGGCAATTTGAGTGTTATGAACTCCAACGGCCAATATGCCCGCATTTTTTAGACTTTCTATTCCTTGCATTGAGTCTTCGATTCCATACATAATTCCTGAAATATTGAATTTTGAAATACATGTTAGGAAAGGTTCTGGATCTGGCTTGGATTTTTTATAATCATCTGCGGCAATAATTCCGTCAAAAAAACCTGCGATTTGATGTATGTTAAGCAATAGGTCGATGGAGAGTCGACTACCTCCTGTGACAATAAAAACGCGATGCCCCATACTTTTCAATTGACGCATAAGATTAAAATCAACCAATGCTTTAATGGAATTCAGGTCGGCCTGATAGGTTTGGGATTTAAACGCAGTGAGTTTTTTCACCACGTCTTCATCGTCGGCATAATTGGCAAAAACCTCTTTAGTTTTAATCCCTTTCAATGACTCATAGGGAGGACATTCCCCTAAATTGAACGTTAAAAAAGTCTTTTGAAAAGCTAATTCGTGCGCTGAATCAGTGTCAAAAAGAGTTCCGTCAAAATCAAAAAGTAGGTTATACATACAGCCCAAATAAATTGACAATTACATTTTTTATTTTAGTTAAGATTTTAACTTTTTTAAATGTGCGGTAACTGATGGGCAAAGAAACGAATTGAAAATTCTTTTTTCTATTTATTTTTTTTAAAAAATAGGATAGGTTTTTATAGGGGATATTGTGCTTTGATTTAATCAAATAAATCCCGCTGAGAGGGTCTGGCATAATTCGCCAAAAACGAATAAAATAGACGATACTAACCCAATAGGATGTAATCAGGGCAAATAAATAGATCAAATTAGATTCTACTATTGAGTGTTTAAACGAGTTAATTAATTGGCGTCTCGACTCAAACCTTGACCCAATCACGGCATCTAATTGGTTTAATTGCATGATTCGAATCCATATGTCAATTTCATAAAGAGCAATTTTTCCTGAAGCATCTAAATGAAGTGTATAGGACGAAGCCTCTTTCTCTCCTGCTTGATAGAATTTAATGACCCTTGTGGGATCTCTATTCAAGCTTTCCATTTCATTGTGGTAATAATCTTTGATTAATTCCTCGGTGTTTTTGGCAAATGAGATAAGCACGGGAACTTCGCCCGATTTTATGTCAAGTGATCGATTGATCCAAGTCCATAATTTTTGTCCATCGTGCTTGCCCGTTGGATCTGCGACATTGGCAATTGTCAAATTAGGAATCGATTTTAATGGTTTGATAGCCGATTGGGTATCCACAATAATCGAATCAAAAAAACTAATTGTTGTTTGCCCTAATTCCTTCAGAATTTTTTGTATAAACTCGTCAAATTGAATATTTCTAATGTCATTGTCATAGTTATTGTTGACAATAAGCACTTTAGAGGCTTTAGAATTCAGGATTGCCTTTTTGCAAATTCGGTAAGAAGGAAGAAGCGATGAAAACTGAGTCCCTGAGCCAAAAATAATCAAATCGGATTCTTTTATGGCCTTAAGAGCCTCTTTAGAAACGGCAGGTATTTTTGAAATTCTTTCTATTTCTGCATGGGAATAATTACTTTGCTTGTCTAGTGCATTAAGTTCGTCTAGCGGCAACAAATAAAAATCTGAAAGAGGTTTATTCCCTTCAAAATTGACGATATCAGCTTCATTAGCCAAAAAATTTTCATCCCCGTCAAAGGCCACTAATTTAGAATCATCGGCCGTAGATATATTGATAATTTTTGCTGTTAGTTCAAATTGAGTCGTTAATAAATACAGCGCAAGATTGAAATCGTTCGTTTCTGCATAAATACCCCCAATAATAATATTTCCTACACTAAAGCCGTTTAAAATGGAAAAGTTGTGGGTGAACTTTAAAAGCTTTTGAGATCCAAAATCGAAATAACGCGTGATGAAATTTTCTGAACGGCGATCTAGCGGATAATTTTCTTGAATCAATTTTTTAATCAAATCATCTGGACTGTGCAAAAGTGTTCTGGTTTCCTCCTCACTTAATCGATGTTCAAAAAGCTTTTTAAGATTTCGGTTATAATCGGTGAAATCATCTAAAATATAGGTGAAGTTTTTTCGATAATCAGAGGGCCCCAGCATCCCACGGTTGGCACTTCGAATAACCCCCGTAGAAAGTCCATCATCATAGCCATTGATCAAAAGACTCAAATTAACGTAGGATAAATCTTTTAAGTGCTTAATAAGATTAGCATTTCCATTTCCCCCTGTAAAAATAACTACGTTCATATTTAATCTGATAAGATTCAAAGTTAATTGATTTTACTGAAATGAGATTTGGTAAGATTATTTTTTGGTTTACTAAATCAAAATAATTTAGTGATTTTTTGTAAATTGCAAATTATTAAAAGCAAATCCTTGTTACCTGAAATGCAAAAATTTATTTCACTTTTATTTTTTAGTTTATTTTTATTGGGTAAAACTTCAGCTCAGACTTTTGGCTCATTCACTTTTAATAAATTACCTCAAGATTTCCAATTGTATCCCAGGGAGTCTACTAATTTGGCCGATGTAATGGTGGAGGGAGTGGCAAAATCAGCCGAATTTACCGCTGTTTCCGTTCGAGTTTTGCGAAATGGTAGCATTAATAAATACCAAAAAGCACCCATGACATTTAGCGTTTCTTCGGCTAAATTTTCAATTAAATTTCAAATACCCGCCGAATTAGCTGAATATGATTTTGAGGTTTACGGCTTTAAAGGTAAGGATTCTAGTTTAGTAGTTAAGAGAAAAAATGTGGTTGCAGGTGATGCCTTTTTAGTAAGTGGTCAGTCGAACGCATGGATTGGACCTATTGACGACTTAGTTTATCAGGGCGAATGGGTTCGTTCTTTTGGTTTAGTGCAAGGCAACGACAATTATGGTCCATATAATTTGGCCGACACTTTATGGTCATTACCAATCGGTAGAGCTCGTATTGGACCATGGGCTGCTGAAATAGGTAGGTTATTATATGAGTCCGAAAAAATTCCAATTTCCATTATAAATTCTGCAGCTGGTGGATCCGACATAGATTGGCATTTACTGTTGGATGGTAATTTAAGTTCGCCAGATGGGGGAAACATTATGTTGTACAAAGCAACAAAAGCAGGAATACTTAATCATTTAAAAGCCATCATTTACAGGCAGGGTGAATCTGAAGCATCCGCCTCCTCAGGCACCCAATATCAATGGGGAGTTAAATTTGAAACGTTAAAACAAAAGTATAAAAAATATTTTCCAGCAGCTCGATTTCTATTTACCCCTCAAAATAATATATATGAATTTCGCTATTCTCCGGCAGCCACATTGAGAGAAGACATTAGAAAACAACAACAAAACGACCCCTACGTCAAAACTTTCGCCACGGCAGGGCTCCCTGGATTTGATCGACTCCATTATAGTAATTTGGGATATAGACAGGCAGGGCTAGAGTTATTCAGAATAATTAGTAAGGTTATTTATAAACGTAATTTAACGAACGAAGTCTTTAGTCCTAGCATACAAAGAGTGTATTATTTATCTCCAAAGGAGCACAATAAGTTATTTTTAGAATTTGATGAAGGCCAAAAACTTGTTGTTCCAAAGGACACAACCGTCCTCGACGGTAACGGAAATACACATGTTTCTAAATTTATTAATCAATTTTTTTGGGACCCAACAAATGCAGTAAGTTTAGGTAATTATATTTCAAAAATTGAAGTTGTTGATTTTAATAAATTATTAATCACATTTAAAACTGATTTTGAAGGTTTTATAGGTTATATGCCAGATTATCACAGAGATTTTGGCAACAATGGTGAATATCCATTTGCAGGCCCTTTCATTAAAAACTCATTAGGAATGCGAGCATTAGGGTTTTCATATTTCCCCGTTGAAAAGGATCAAGTTGATTTTTTAGTACAATTTAATTTAATCCCAAATCCAGCAAGTGATAAATTAAAAGTTGAATGGCCTACAATCTCATTTGGAGATATTAGTATTTACGATATGGCCGGACACATTTATTACTCTGAAAATATATTCGGAGTTAGATATAAATGGATCGATCTATCAAAATTCCCTAACGCCAACTATTTTATTTCCTACACGAGTAGAGAGGGTAGAACTTTCACTACGCGATTAGTTGTAATCAAATAATTTCCCTCTCTTGATCAATAAAATAACAATGTGGATGGTTTTGCATCCCTATTTTAGGGTAATATGCCTCAGCCGCAGGTGCAGCTAATAAAATTAATTTTGCTTTTGGAATATTTGTTTTCAGAATTCTAATTAATTCCTTTCCAATCCCTTGATGTTGATATTTTTCATCAACCGCCAAATCAGCTAGATAGGTCGTAAAGACAAAATCCGTCATCACACGTGCCAAACCCACTAAATTTCCGTTTTCATAGGCCCCAATGTAATAATTCGCGTGCGCCAACATACTCTCCATAGCCTCTAAATCTGCCAAAGGCCTTCGTAAACCTAACGTGGATTTATGTAAAATGTCGATCAAATCGTGTACTGAAATGCGAGGGTTAACCTGATAAATGATGGGCATCGAATAATTTTTATCTGAATTCAAAAGCAAATTTAAAAAATCTTCCCCTAGTGTTGACAAAGAAATTACACGCTGTTAACAAATATTTTTTTTCTCTTTGCTACCTTGCAATCCAAACACATTTAAATTACAACTTACTTAATTTTTAATATGAAATTGTCCTCCCCCTTTAACCTATTTAACCTACTCATTTGCCTTTTATTTCCTTTTTTAGGAATTGGGCAAACTAAGACTCTCGCAGGCCAACTAGCCTCCAAACGAGTGACTTTACCAAATAGTTGGAAACTTTCACCCCATGGAAAGTCTGTATCACTAGGTGATTTGCCACTTAATTTGGTCGTTTCGCCCAATAAATCCTATATGGTGGCAACCAATAACGGACAGAGCATACAAAGCCTCCAATTATTTAATATAAAAAAAGGCGAAATTGTCGACAGCAAGGTCATCCCAAAATCATGGTACGGTCTAAAAATAGCGGCCGATAACAAAACGATTTATGCCTCTGGAGGAAATGATAATGTGATTTTACATTTTGAAATAGACCAAGATAAACTTGTCGACAAAGGTGTCATAGCGCTCAGCAATATTCCTAAAGATAATATCTCGCCGGCAGGAATGGATTTAGATGATGCTTCAGGGATTCTTTATGTGGTTACGAAGGAAAACAACAAACTCTATTTAGTGGATACACACCTACAAAAAGTGCAGGAATCTTTCACTCTCCCGGCTGAAGGTTATACTTGTTTACTTGATAAGTCAAAGGGAGTGCTCTATATTTCCGTTTGGGGTGCACGTCAAATATTACCTTTTGACATCCGCTCAAAAAAATTCCTTAAAGCTATTCAGGTGGGCGATCATCCCAACGAAATGGTTTTGACAAAAAATGGGAAAACCCTTTTTGTTGCCAATGCAAACGACAACTCTGTTTCCGTTATTGATCTTGAAAAAGGAAAAGAAATCGAAGTTTTAAATGCTGCGTTATTTCCAAATTCATTAGAAGGATCATCCACGAATGGCATAGCGCTTTCCGAAGATGAGGAAAAACTATACATCGCAAATGCCGATAATAACTGTCTAGCTGTTTTTGAAGTAGAGAATTTGGGCAAATCAAAATCCTTAGGATTCATTCCTGTCGGTTGGTACCCAACCCAAGTTAAAGTCGTTAACGGAATAGTTTACGTGGCCAATGGAAAAGGATTCTCTTCCTTTGCCAATCCAAAAGGCCCTAACCCAGTCATTAAAACACAAACGGTTACCTATCAAAAATCGGATAATAATAGGGCGGTTAGAAATGAATATATTGGAGGATTAATGAAAGGGACTATGTCTATTTTCCCGGAGCCATCATCTGCTGATATGCCGATATTATCAAAAGCTGTTTACCAAAATACGCCCTATACTAAAGCCGGAGAATTAAACGCCAAAGGAGAAAAAGGGAATCCAATTCCCATGAAAGTAGGGGATAAGTCGCCAATCAAATATGTGTTTTATATTCTCAAGGAAAATAGAACCTATGACCAAGTATTAGCAGATGTAAAGGGTGGAAACGGGGACACGACATTGTTGCTGTTTGGGGAAAAATATACGCCTAACCAACATAAACTTGTGAAGGATTTCGTTCTTTTAGATAATTTTTATGTGGATGGTGAAGTAAGTGCTGATGGGCATAATTGGTCTACTTCGGCTCATGCCACCGATTATTTAGAAAAAACATGGCCTACATCTTATGGTGGCCGTGGAGGGAAATACGATGGCGAGGGAAACCGAGAAATTGCGAATCCTAAAAATGGTTTTATTTGGGATTACTGCAAAAGAGCTGGCGTAAGCTACCGAACTTATGGTGAATTTGCAGATGATTTCAAGCCAAACATTCCATCATTAGCCGGACATTTTTGTACCTATTTCCCATCATTTGACCAAAATATCATGGACACGCTAAGGTTCAACCGTTGGCGTAAAGATTTCGATTCATTATTAGTAAAAGGAAAAGTGCCTCATTTTAATTCATTACGCTTTCCAAATGACCATACAGAAGGGCAAAGAATAGGTGCAAAAACCCCGTATGCTTATATAGCTGATAATGATTATACGATCGGATTGTTTGTGGAGTATTTGTCAAAATCTCCTATTTGGAAAGAAACAGCTATATTTATTGTAGAAGATGACGCCCAAAATGGTTCAGATCACGTAGATGCACACCGTACAACTGCCTATGTAGCTGGTGGATTTGTGAAAAGAGGTTTCGTTGACCATACTCCTTATTCCACTTCCTCGATGCTCAGAACAATGGAATTGATTTTGGGCTTGCCTCCTATGAGTCAATATGACGCATCCGCCATTCCAATGTTTAGAAGTTTTTCATCTAAAGCTGACCTTTCAGTTTTCAAACATATTGTGCCAACGGTCGATTTATTTGAAAAAAATACAAAGGAGAATGCGAGTTCTCGAATGAGTGAAAAATTTGATTTCTCAAAAGAAGATTCCGCACCTGATTTAGAGTTAAATCAAGTCATTTGGAAAGCTGTGAGGGGTGAAGATTCTGAAATGCCGGCACCTAGAAGGGCAGCCTTATTAAACACAACTGATGAAGATTAAGATTTTTTTACCTTTTTTGCCTGTTTCATGGTACATGTATGTCCTAAGCTTTACTAACTTTTAAAAAGTTAGTAAAGCTAAAGGACATAAAAAATGGCTCCTATTGATTTTATCAGTTAATTGGATTATCCCATTTGTGAGTTTTGGGCAGAAGTATAATCCTGACACACTGGCAAATGTTGTTGTAAGTGCAAGCCGACAGCAAATTTCCACGTTAAAAACGCCCTATTCCGTGAGTGTCTTCCAACAAAAAGATATCGAGAAATTGGCGTCACGCGCCACTCCTGATATGCTTTCCAATATCCCAGGGGTCTTCGTTCAAAAAACGAATTTAGGAGGAGGTTCGGCATTTGTCCGAGGTTTAACAGGGAATCAAACGCTACTCATTATCGATGGAATTCGGTTCAATAATTCAACCTTTCGTTATGGCCCAAACCAATACCTTAATACCATAGACCCCTCCATAATCTCCAAAGTCGAATTGTTAAAAGGGAGTGGATCTGTGCAATACGGGTCCGATGCATTAACGGGTGTCGTGAATTTCTTTACACTTCAGCCTGAATTTACGGCTCGAAAAACTTTTGGCGGACAGTTGTCAGCGCGCGTAGCCACCGAAGGAATGGAGCTGAGCGAGCAGTTCAAAATGACTTATTCCTCCGAAAATACGGGTATTGTTTTTGTGGGGGCCAATAAGCAATTTGGCGATATTCTGAGAGGTGGTGGATTAGGTTTGCAGCGGCCAACAGGCTATAATGAATGGGATTATTTTGGTAAAATTCGCCAGCAATTATCAAAAATATGGGTTTTAGAAGGTCTGATTCAAGCGACCCAACAAACCCAAGTGCCCGTTTTCCACAAAGTCCAATTGGAAAATTTCAAAATAAACGAAATGGATTTACAGAAATACCAAAGAAGTTATTTGAAAGCTATTGGCCAATATGAAAATCCTATCTTTAAAAAAATCGAGCTTTCACTGTCCCAACAAACCAGTATCGAGCAAAGAAAGCTTCAAAAAAATGCGTCTACGACGCTTCGCGCTGAAAGAGATGAGATTAATACTTTAGGGATTTTGGCAGATGTACAAAGTCAATTTTCTTCTACTTGGTCCGCACACAGTGGAATTGATTATTTCAACGACCGAATAAACAGTTCACGTGAAGATAATAATTTGACCAATAATTCGATCAAGGCATTAAGGGGACTCTACCCAAATAACGCGGGATACCAATACCAATCGGTCTATTCCATCCATCACTTGGACTTAGATGCATGGCAAGTGGAAACAGGATTGCGCTATCACCAAAATGTAGCAAGTCTGCCCGACACAACCCTAGGCTTAACTCAGGTAAAATCAAGTGCGCTCGTATATTCGCTGGGTGTGGCGCGCGCCATTAGCCAAGGAATTTCCCTTTATGCCAATACAAGTTCAGGATTTAGGGCGCCCAACATGGACGATTTAGGTAGCCTTGGGATTGTAGATTTTCAATATGAACTGCCCGCTTTTGATCTAAAACCTGAGTATTCACAAAATTATGAGGTTGGCATTAAAATATCAAAAGCCAAGTTTTTTCAGGAATTAACCCTTTTTCAAACTGATTTGGAAAATTTAATCACCCGAATAAAAACGTCAAATGTCATTCAAGCTTATCCCGTTTACGAAAAACGAAATGTGGATAAAGCATTTTTACGAGGGGGAGAATGGAGCGGACGTTATGAACTTTCAAATTCCTTTTCCGCAAAAGCCAATATTTCCTATGTTTATGGCCAAAGCGTGACATTGAATGAACCCATGCGGCGAATTCCGCCTTTGCATGGTGGCTTCAGCCTAAGCTTTGTTAGAAAAAATCTATTTTTAAATTCCGAGCTTTTATTTGCCGCTGTCCAAGACCGATTAAGTGCAGGAGACAAAGCAGATAATCGTATGAACCCCTTAGGAACGCCGGGTTGGGCGATAATCAATTTACAGGCCAATTACTCATTAAATGCGCACTTTAGTGTTTCCCTGCAAGCTCAAAATATGGGTGATGTCGACTACCGCATGCATGGATCTGGGATCAATGGGGTAGGAAGAAGTTTATGGGGTCAAATTCATTTTAAGTTTTAACTCTATATCCTAAGCTTTACTAACTTTTAGAAAGTTAGTAAAGCTAAAGGATATAAAAAATGGCTCATTTTACTTTTATAAGTTAATTGAATATTTATGAGCGTAAATAAATTAAACCTTTTAGCCATTTATTGGTTATCTGAGCATGAAAAATTTACCACTTAAATTCATTTTTTTCCTTTTAGTTTCTTCTATGAATGTAGGTTGGGCTCAATCTAACGGGAGAATTTCTGGAAAAATAGTCGATAAATTAACTCAGAAGCCCATCGAGGGAGTCAGTATAAATTTAGAGTCCACCAATAAAGTAGGACAAACCGATAGCCTAGGTAAATTCAGAATCACAGGTATTCCCTTAAAAACTTATAACCTCATTTTATCCATGGTAGGATATAAAAAGCAAAAGCTTTTTAACCTCATCATCAACTCTGGAAATGAAAATTTCTTAAACATTGAGTTAGATCCTGAGACAAATGAACTTAATGAAGTTATTGTTACTCAAAATCGGAAAACGGCAAATGTGGCAACACTTGAATCTCCTTTAAGTGTTCAAAGGTTAACAACTGAAGAAATAAAAAGTAATCCAGGAGGAAATTTTGATATCAGTAAAGCGATACAAGCCCTCCCTGGCGTGGGTGGTGGCGCGCAAGGAGGAGGCTTCAGAAATGATATCATTATTCGTGGTGGAGGCCCAAATGAGAACGTTTATTACCTAGATGGAATCGAAATCCCCGTATTAAATCACTTCCAGACTCAGGGTTCTAGCGGTGGGCCACAAGGAATGTTAAATGTTTCCTTTATTGAAGATGTGAAATTAAGTTCTTCAGCATTTGATGCTCGATATGACAATGCATTAAGTTCCGTATTTCAGTTTCGCCAAAGAACCGGAAATCCCAACAAATTTCAAGGAAATATTCGTTTAAGTGCCACAGAGTTTGCCCTAACCTCGGAAGGGCCCTTATCTAAAAGTGGGAAAACAACTTTTTTGGCATCTGCCAGAAGGTCTTATTTGCAGTTTCTTTTCCAGGCATTGGACATTCCCATCAGGCCAAATTTTTGGGATTTTCAAACCAAGATTACGCATCAAATTGACAGTAAAACCTCCATTTCCTTTATGGCCCTAGGTGCAATCGACGATTTTAGTTTTTCCACCATCAAAAAAGAAACTCCCGAAAAATTGTACATATATAATTCAAATCCACTCATCAACCAGTGGAATTATACGGCTGGAATTACCCTGAAGCGATTAACCGAAAATGGATATTTTAATTTGGCCATCAGTCGAAATACGTTTGACAACGACATTCGTAAATATGAGGATAATCAAATTAAAGATCCTAATCTCGTCAACTTATCACTTCAATCGAGAGAAACCGAAAATAAACTGCGATTCGAATTTAATACCAGTCAAAATGGATGGAAAATTAGTTATGGATTGTCGGCACAATTGATTGACTATACGAACACATCAAATACCGTCATTCGAAAAAAATTAACTGACGCAACAGGAAAAGTGATTCAACCTGAAATTAAATATTCTTTTAATAGCCCATTAGGTTCATTCGCAAAATATGGGACTTTTGTCCAAGTAAGCAAAGTGTTTTTTGGTACCCGATTAGGGGTGAGCGCGGGTTTAAGAACCGACATGAATTCATTTACAGATCAAGGAATTGATCCACTTCAAACCTTATCCCCAAGGATGTCTTTAAGTTATGTTTTATCCGACAAATGGACTTTAAATGGATCTATAGGGCGCTATTATAAATTAGCTCCCTACACTATTTTGGGCTTTGCTGATAATAATGGAAAATTAGTTAATAAAAATGCAAAATATCAAGCTAGTGATCATTACGTCGCGGGACTTGAATATTTAGTGAATGATGGTTTACGATTTACAGCAGAAGCATTTGTGAAAAATTATAGCCAAGTGCCGATTTCAATCAGCAAGGGGATTTCGTTGGCCAATTTAGGTGGGGATTTTAACGTGCTGGGAAATGAACCCGTGACCACCACAGGAAAAGGAGAAGCCTATGGTTTTGAATTTTTTGCTCAAAAGAAACTAACTGATAAATTTTTTGGAATACTTTCATACACCTATTACAACAGCTCTTATAGCGGTTTAGATGGAATTTTAAAGCCAAGTAGTTGGGATAATAGACATTTACTCAGCCTATCTTGGGGTTACAAATTTCCTCGTAATTGGGAGTTAGGGCTGAGATTCAGATACCAAGGAGGATCGCCTTATACCCCTTTTGACGAGCTCACTTCCAAGGCAAATTACATGACTCAAGGCTCAGGAATTTTTGATTATACCCAATTAAATACACGCAGACTAAGAGGTTTTCATTCGAGCGATGTGCGAATTGACAAGAAATATAATTTAAAATCGAAGACCATTGACTTGTTTTTAGATGTGACCAATTGGTACATTGCGGCAGCCGATGCTGTTCCCTACTTTGCATTTAAAAGAACAGAAGATAACCAAGGTTTTGCCACCACCGATGGAAAACCTATTCAAACGAACGGAAGCAATGGCATCCCTGTATTATTGAATAACGACAAACCTTCTGTTACACCGACAATTGGTTTTATTGTAGAGTTTTAGGGAGTATTGGAATTGCGTCAAAAAATAAAGATTTTACAAAACCTTTTTGGACTCCTCAATCAAAAGATCCAAATCTGCTTTCATCTCATCAGTCAATTCGCCCACGTCGCGGCGGGTATATAGGTCGATATGAAATCCGGTTTTTTGTAACACATATTTGGCGGCTGTCGGATAGGATGTGTGCATCACATCCATGTTGTCTGCAAAAAATGCTTGGACTTTAGCGACTTGCGCCGATTTCCCCACATCGTTGAAATGCGTGCAAAGCCACACAATTAATTCCGGAAATAAATTTCCTTGGATACATGAAAGTCCTTTCGCGCCGGCTTGCAAGGATAAAAGCGCATGGCCCATATACGCATCATACAAACCAAAATTATAACCTATGCCGGCCTTCACTCGAGCCCTCACTTTTTCGATATCTAAACTAGTATCCTTATGATAAACCAAACGGCCCGTTGGCAATAAATCTTCCAAAATCTCCACCGTAATCAATCGTTTATACGGAACAGGACATTCATAAATTCCTAAGGGAACTCCCGGAGTCAAATCCATAAACTGATGCATCCGTTCTAAAAAAACGGCATCCGATTCATGTTCTTCAGTCAAAATATTATTCAGGACAATCACCGCCTGCACCCCGAATGCATGTAATTTTTTAGAAAAATCAGCCATCTGCTCCATGGTCCCCTCGATGGTCCCAGTTGCCACCACAGGCACTCGGCCAGCCGCCGTTTCCACGACCGTTTTCACCACATTTAAACGCTCCTGCTCGGATAATTCATACATTTCACTCGATAGGCAATTAGCAAATAATCCCTTAGCACCTTTCTGAATATACATATCGGTCAAGCGCACAAGTCCTTTAAAATCAATTTGGCCCGTAGGCGTAAAAGGGGTCAACATCACAGGGATAAATCCCTCAGGTAATTGGCTCATAAACAACTATTTTTTGAAAATTTTTGATAAAACAAATCCAGTCCCCACGATGCTTAATGTCCCTATTACTACAGTCATCTTAGAATCCAATGGCAAACGATACCCCTCTGGTAAATTATCTTTAAATGAAATCATGGCGATAATAATAACACCAATAGTCGCTGCAATTTTGGCTTGCCAGTTGACGACGTTTTTCGCCAAATAGCCCATCAAGAAAATGCCCAACATCCCTCCAGCAAAAATGCCTGATAATTTCCACCAGACGTCTAACAAACTTTTCACCCCAATCATGCTAATCCCAAACGTAATTCCCATCACTCCCATCACCGCCGTAGCCACATGCAAAATCCTTAATTGCTTTTTCGGCGCCACGTCTTTGTCGACATAGCGCATGTAAATATCATTCAAAAAGACGGTCGCCGAACTGTTCATCCCGCTGCTCATCGTACTCATCGCGGCAGATAATAATGCCGCCATCAACAAGCCCAAAAAGCCAGTAGGTATTTGAGTCTTCATGAAAAAAGGCAATACCTTATCTCCATAGTCGGCCGCTTTTAAGGCCTCGATCGAAATCCCTTTTTCAGCTGCCACTTGCTGCTTTAACTCAAAAATTAAGGCTGGATTTTGGCCATAAAAAACATACAAAGCTGTTCCTATTAGAAAAAACAAAAACGAAACAGGTAGAAAATACATCGCACAAAGCCAAACACTTTTGGCCGCATCCTGCGTATTCTTAGCTGTATGATATCGTTGAATGTAATTTTGGTCGATCCCAAAATTGGTCAAATTAATAAAAAAACCATACATCAAAACCACCCAAAAAGAACTAGTCGAGAAATCCAATGAAAAATCCCCTAGGTCGAATTTATGTTCAGCCACACCTGTTTCGATCACTTGGCTTATACCGACTTGAGATAAAATAATACCCAAAATCAACAAAGCCCCCATAGTTTTGATGACCGCTTGGATCACCTCGGTCCAGATTACCGCTTCCATACCACCCAGAACTGTGTAAAAAATAATGCATAAACCAGACACGATGATAATCAATCGCATGTCTAAGCCTGTCAAAGCATTCAAAGTCAAAGCAATGCCGTAAAATATGGTTCCCATGCGGGCCAATTGGGTCATGATAAAACACAACATGGCATAGGTCCTCGCCCAAGATCCAAAACGTTTCTCTAAATGCGTATAGGCACTGATCTCGCCACTGTTCCGATAAAATGTAACAAAATATCGGGTAGCCACAAAGGCAGCCAATGGGATCGAAAGACTAAAAACAAAGGGATTCCAATTGCTCCCAAAGGCTTTCCCAGGATCCCCTAAAAAGGTAATGGCGCTTAAAAAGGTAGCATAAAAACTGAGGCCTAAAGCCCAGCCCGGGATAGATCCTGATGCCGTAGTAAACTGCTCCGAACTTTTATTTTTTCTAGAAAAATAAAAACCGATCGACACCATCGCGATTAAATAGGCAACAATAATTAGAAGATCTAAGATGGGAAGGCTCATATTATAATTGGATTACTACGTGTTTAATTTTCTCACGCTTCCATGTATATGTGATGTGAATTTTGCCATCTTTTGTTTGAATGACCGCTGGATAGGAGAACTCAGCTTTGGGCTCATTTTCTAAGACTGAAATCTCCTCCCATTGCTGACCATCTTTCGAAATCGCGACATTGAGTGGGGAACGCCTGCCGCCCCATGCTTGGGATTCTTTCGTTACGTGATTGTACACAAGAACATGCCGGCCGTCTTTTAAAGTCACCGCATCAGTTCCTGAGTTTGGGTTAGGCAATGAAGTGGCTTTTAATGCAGACCAAGTTTTTCCTTGGTCACTTGAGAAGGATTCTAAAATCAGCCCATTTTTACTCCGACAAAGCAATTGCAAGCGGCCGTCGGGTAGAAATAAAACGCTAGGTTGTATCGCTGAAAATTCCTTTCCATCGTTGATGGCTTCCGTGCGGGACCAAGTACGACCACCGTCTTTTGTCATCTCAAAATGTACTCGCCAGCCCTGATCTTCCGAGGAAGTAGGGCATAATAAGGTACCATTCTTCAACATGACGGGTTTATTTTTAATTGGCCCATAAATGCCGTCAGGTAATTTTTCTGCGGCAGACCATGTTAATCCATTGTCTTTTGAGCGTTTTAACATTCCCCACCAAGTAGAAGGTGTGGGTCCCACTTTATAAAACAGAATCAATTCGCCTTTGGGCATTTTAAACAATACAGGATTCCAAGTTGGGTAGCGCAAAGACTCATTTTGAACTCCATTTGCCACTTCCAGCGGTGCAGTCCATGTTCCTTTTTCCAAACGACTCACCCAAATTCCCACATCCTTATCTTTTTCGGCAGTTCCTCCAAACCAAGCGGCAATGATTCCCCGTGGAGTTTCTTCTAATGTGGAAGCATGGCAAGAGGGAAATGGGGCCTTTTCGTAAATAAACTCCGAAGTAATTTTTTGTGCAAAAATAGTATTGGCTAACATGCAAAATGCAAAAGCTTGAATGTATTTGATCATGGTTTAAATAGGTTTATTCGCAAGTTAGAAAAAAATAAATGATACTTGAAGGAATGTTTTTCACACATTTCTACCCTCAAAATTCAACATATCCCTTAAATAATAACTAAATTAAAAAAACATTTGGGTAAAGAAGAATAACAAACATTAGATTATAAATAGGTTTATCATGTATTAATTCAATAATTTTTATACATTTATTACGCAAAAATCATTCAAAATGAGATATTTAATTTTAGCGATTAGCCTATTGATCATTGCATGTCAAGGCAAAGAACATCCTGCCATAAAACTTAGCGAGGAGCATCAAAAAGCATTAAATTCCATTCAAGTCATGGATGGATTTGAAGTAGAATTAGTGGCCGCTGACCCTTTAATCGCAGATCCAGTAGCGATGGAAATCGACGAAGATGGCAATTGGTTCGTGCTAGAAATGTCGGGCTATCCACTAGATTTAAGCAAAAAAGGACACGTTAAAAAATTGGTGGACACGAATCAAGACGGCTATCCGGACCAGAGTATTTTATTTGCCGACAGCCTTACGCTTCCCATGGGAATCATGAAATGGAAAAAGGGAATTTTGGTCGCTGATTCCCCTAATATTATATATCTGGAGGATACTGATGGGGATAACAAAGCGGATAAACGTGAAGTGATTTTGACGGGATTCTCTTTGTCAAACCCACAACATAATATGAATAGCCCAAAATTTGGGATCGATAATTGGATTTATTTAGGTCATTCTGGAGCCATTAATTCCTTCTCATATGAAAATATTTTTGGCGATAAAGGGAAAGAAATCACTTTCGCGGGCAACCCCAATGCCCCTAAATTACCACAAAATGGGAATGGCCGGAATGTTCGCTTTAAGCCAGGCTCATTTGAGATCGAATCATTATCTGGGGAGACCCAATATGGACATACGACAGATCCGTGGGGCAGGCGATTTTATACGGATAATGCCGACCATCTTTTTCATGAGGTGATCGACGCGCGTTATGTCAATGCCAACAAAAATTTAGTGATTTCAGAAGCCATGTCAAAAATTCCGGATCATGGAGACGCGTGTGAAGTGTATCCCATTTCAGAAAATCCAAATCACCAATTGCTTACCGACATAGGAGTGGTGACTTCAAGTTGCAGTGTAACTTGGTATGACGGAGGGGCTTTTGGGAAAAACTTTAAAAATGTAACATTTATAGGCGAGCCAACGCATAACCTGGTTCATGCCGATATCATTGAGTCAAAAGGTGCCACTTTTTCAGGCAAAAGACTCTTGGAAAAAAAGGAATTTTTAGCGTCAAAGGACCCATGGTTCCGACCTGTTAATTTTTATGTAGGTCCAGACGGAGCGTTGTATGTGGTAGATTATTATCGCCAACTAATTGAGCATCCAGAGTGGATGTCAGAAGAAGTGAACAAAAGTGGCGCTTTATATAATGGCTCCACCAAAGGCCGAATATACCGTGTGACTAAGAAAGGAAGCGACCCTATGGATTGGATGAAATCAGTCCGCTTGAGTGAAAAATCTTCTGATGAATTAGTCAAATTACTGAGCCATGAAAATGGTTGGTTTAGAAAAACAGCCCAACGACTTTTATTTCAACGCGGGGATAAAAAAGTGGCTTCTGCACTGTCTGATTTAGTCCAATCTGATTCAGAATATGGTCCTGTCGCCGCAATGTGGTTGCTGCACGACTGGGGAATTTTAAATCCCAAAGATCTGGAAAATGCATTAAAATCTAGTTCTGAAGGTGTTCGGGAGAATGCATTACAACTCGCAGATCGCATGATGCAAAACCCAGGATTTAAAGGGAATTCAGCGTTAAACGAGTCAATAATTAAATTAGCGGACGACCCTTCCGCCCGTGTCAGATTTCAATGGATTTGTTCATCAAGCTATTTAAGCTTACCAAAAATGGCTGAATTAAAAGCTAAGATTTTGACCAAAGACATCGATGATCATTGGACTGGAATCGCGGCCATTGCTTCCTCGCAAGGTGCAGAATATGATTTATTAAAATTTAGTACACAGGCTATGGGCCCCACAGCCAGCGAAGGGAAATCTGAATTTTTAGGATATCTCGCGGCTACATTAGTAAAGAAAGGAGATACGGAATTTTTAAATTTAGCCATAGACAACAATCCAAAAAATGACTGGTGGCAGGCCGCCATTTTAAAAGGAGTGTCGGCTTATGTGAATGAGACGCATGCTGACTTTCGTCTTTCGGAAGCACAAAAGGATTTAATGGCGCGAACTTTTTATAGTACAGAAAACAATGAATTGAGGGGATCCATTATCCGAATATTTGGCATCAGTGGTTTGCCAAAAAATACATCCATTATTACAGAAGGTGGCAAAAAAGCAAGTGTTTCTAGTAACAAAGAATTACAAGCAAGCTCATTAAAACTGACGGCATTGGCTAAGAACCCAGCGGTGGAGGCGCAATTGGTGAGCCTGTTAAGCCAAAAAAATCCAGAACATTTACAGGTTGCCGCCATCACCTCATTGCCTAAAATTTTAAAGTCAAAAGATTTAATTGCAATCAATCAAGCGTATGCATCCATGGCTCCAAAGGCTAAAAAAGAGTGGATAAAATACATGCTTTTTAATGATAAATACATCACAAACTTATTGAAGGAAGTAGAAAAAAATAACATTCCAAAAACTGATTTGGCATGGCCACAGTTTGTGGAATTAATGAATTATTACGACAAGGGGGTCCGCGCATTGGCAAGAAAAGTGTTAGCCATCGCGGAAGATCGAAAGGCTATTTTGCAGAATTATTTGCCGACGGTTGAAATGGCCGGAAACGCTGAAAACGGGAAGAAAGTTTTTGAGGCTAATTGCACCACATGCCACATCATAAAGGATGTAAAAGGGGTTGAATTTGGTCCTAATTTGTCCACGTTAAAAAGCAGAAATGCCTTATCTATTGTCACAGAAATTATTAATCCTAATAATTCCATAGCTGATAAATATGGCCAATGGGAAGTGGAAAAAACGGATGGAACGCGCCTGACAGGAATTATAACCTCAGAAAATAATCAATCTATCGCATTGAAATTAATGGGTGGGACGGTTCAAAACATCGAAAAGACCCGAATTAAATCGAAGCGAGATATGCGTGTTTCGGCCATGCCTAATGGCTTAGAAGGTAACATCAATCTGAAAGCTATGGCTGATTTACTCGCTTATATTAAAAAATAAAACGATGGGCGAAGCGCGATGTTTCGCCCATTTAATTTATTTTTTCCAGGTTTCTTTTTCAGAAATTTCCCCTGTTTTTTTATTCTTCAAAATCACTTTTTTATCCCCATTTGGTAACATCTCCTCCTTGATAAACCAATGCTCTGCGTCATATTCTTGATATACAGACGGTTTTTCTACACCAGTTTGACCGCGCCAAATGGGTAAATTCACAGGCTCCCATAATTTTGTTTTGGCAGATTTATAGGCCGCATCCACGATCGCGTTGACTACATATCCATCGTAAAAAGTTTCACGGGGTTGCACTCCTTTTTCATACGAATCAAACATGTCATTAAACATCGTTGGGTAGCCTAATTCATGCGCTTCATCGCCTACGGGAAATTGCCAACCGCTTGACGATTCAGCCTTTTCAGCCACATAATCGGTACCGGCACCGGTAGTAAACATTTCAAAACCCGTGCGTAAAAATGAATTAACCCAAATGGTTCCCTCGGTTCCCATCACCTCATCTCTCAAATCCATACCTCCCCGAAAAGTCCAAGAAACCTCAAATTGGCCTATCGCACCATTCTCATATTTCACTAAACCGATGGCATGATCTTCCGCGTCAATCGGCTTCACTTGGGTGTCAGCCCAGCACATCACCTCGACAGGTAAAATGTCTTTTCCAATAAAGTTTCGAGCAATTTCAATGCAATGGCAACCTAAATCCAAGACAGCTCCACCCCCCGCTTTTTCAATATCCCAAAACCAATCGGAATGCGGACCTGGATGCGTTTCCCTCGACTTCGCCCAAAGTACTCGGCCTATGGAACCCGCCTCCACACTTTTCACGGACTTTAAAAATTTAGGCGTATAACAAAGGTCTTCTAAATACCCTGCAAAAACGCCAGCTTCTTCACAGGCCAAGGTCATCCTTAATGCCTCCGCTGCAGTCCGACCTAATGGCTTAGTACATAAAACCGCTTTTTTATGTTTCACACAAAGCATTACCGCTTCCTCATGAAGGTAATTTGGCAAAGCGATGACTACGAATTCCGTCTCCGCATGAGCGATGGCCTCTTCCATTTCTATGGTATAATGAGCTACCTGGTAGTCGGTCGCAAAGCGAACCGCTGTTTCCTTTTTACGCGCATAAACCACGGTAACTACATCTTTTCCGCGTCTTCCACAAAGTGATTCTGCATAGAATCTACCTATAAAACCGCCGCCTAAAATACATACTTTAGCCATAATGCTTTTTAAATAAATAATGCTTTAACTATTTTTAAATCGATGGCATGTGCCTGAGCCGCATCCATGGTTTGCACCGTTTTAGCTTCGAGGCATTGCTCAATCACTAAATGGGGTTTTATTTTTTGTCTTTTTAATTCCTTGGCAAAACGTACATAATCAATGTCGCCTTTTCCGGAAAATGTTTCAGTCCAAATTCCATTATTAGACTGACGAATATGCAAAGCAACAATCCTATTTCCATACGTTTTCAATATATCAAAAACCGTTTGTTCTGAATTTCCGGAACCTCGATACACCCAATGCACATCCATGCAAAAAGCTAAATTTTCGGGTTTTGTATGTTGCAAAACATAGTGAAATTCTTTTGCACTTTCACGAAACTCAACATCATGCGTATGATACGCTAGCGTGATCCCTTTTTGTTTTAATAAACTCCCTAGCAAATTCAGTTTTTCCACTTGGCACTCTAGTTCCGCATCCGTTTTTGCCACGCCATTTTTTAGCGGACTGGGATTAGTTACAATAATTTTAGTCCCTTCTAATATCAATCGATCTGCAATCGCTAAGATTCGTTGGATCGATAAATCGGCTTCCTTAGGTTCATGTAAAATACTGCCGACATAAATGGAAGGCAGGGAAATATCGTATTTTTTTAAAGCAGGAATTAACTTATTTAAATCGTCTACCTGTCCGATGGATGGCTCCAAAGCCTTCAAACCTGAACGCGCATAATCTTGGATACAAGCGTCCCAATCTTGGCCCCATACTTTACCTGCTCTTTGGTAAAAAGTAATCCAGTTATATCCGTTGCTAGAAATGATTCTTTTCTCTTGGCTTTGATAAAAAAGCGAGGCACCCAGCGGTAACATCAGCAAAAATTCGCGTCTGGAAAATGGCTGGATCATCATTTCGATTGGAGAGTAATTTCTTTCTCTTTTAAAAGGAAATCGGCCTGAATCACCTCCTTTTTCCCACTGGCCAATAAGGCCTCGTCGGGCACCATGGCTACCGGTGTAATGCAAGATGTATTTTTTTCCCTGAATGGAATATTATGAGCTAGGTTATAAGCAGAAATAACGGACCAGCGTGCCGTGTCGGAAAGGTTGGCCTCGGAACGATGAAGGATATTAGGATGGAAAAACAGAACGTCTCCCGCTTTTAAATCACAGTAAATAAGGTCTGAAACTTTTTCCGCCTCTTGGACAAAATCCATGTCGGCGCCTTGTTGCTCCCCAGCAAAATGATGTTCGATTCTTTGCATTTTATGAGTGCCTTTTAAGACTTGCAAACAGCCATTTCCAATGTTGGCATCCGTCAAAGCAACCATCACAGAAACCATGGCTTCGGGATATAAAAATCCATTTTTATACCAATATCCATAATCTTGATGCCACTCCCAAGCGCCTCCTACGCGAGGTTCTTTTTGCATTACTTTCGAGTGAAAATGACAGACTTCGCCTGGGCCTAATAGGCTTTGTACCCCTTGGACCAGTCGAGCGCAACGTGACATTAAACCGAAAGAATCATCGCCTGCGGTAAACCACAGCGTTAATTTTGTTTTCTTTCCGTTTTGATCATTCAGGTCAAATGAGTTGTTGACCACAGAATCGTCCGTCGCCACACCGTACAATAAATCAATTTCTGCTTGATTAAACATGCCCGGTATTTGGACATAACCATCCTGATGATAGGAGTCGATTTGAGCTGGGGTCAACATATTATGTAATTAGGTTTAGCGTTGGCAAATTAATAAATAAAATCAGAATTAAATGCGCTTTACCTGCGCTTAATTTATCTTAATTTGGCGCCTTTACCTCGACTTGATTATTGGTCTGGACCGCATTCCCAGTGGTCGTTGAATTATTTCCTACCGCCGTATTTAAGTTGGGGGCCGTAGGCACTACAGCCGGATTTGCCTGTAACGTACTCGTTGGCGATGCCTGTGGCTTCGTTTCAACTTTTACTTCAGGGACAGCAGCGGGTGTGGTTAATGGACTCGTTTGCAAAGTACTCGTCGCAGAAGATTGTGGTTTAGTTTCTGCTTTTACTTCAGGGACAGCCGAGGGAGTGGTCGGCTCGACAGGCGGGGTAAGCCCCGAACTTGGTTTTGCCTCTGGAGTTGCTTTTGTCTCCAAGTTTGGTTTTGCTTCAGCGGCAGCAGGCTCAGCTTTAACTTCGGGTTTGGGATCTGGCAAGGCTTCTAATACCATGACCCAATCCAATCCGTACCCTTTGGTGGGTGGGGTAAAAGTCTGAATGCCTGTATTATTGATGCTGTTTTTTGTTGACTTTTCTCCCGTCCTTGGGTTGACCCAAAAGTAGGCTGATTTTTCACCGGGTATTTGGCCCATTTTTAGACGGAATCTTTTTCCAACGCATGAATATACAAAAACATAGTCTTTACCTCGGGTAGCTTGAATTCGCTCTCCTGGTGTTTCATCGGACTCAATTAAAATGGATTGGTCAGGAATTCGGTCGAGCGTAGATTTTGATTCCATTAATTCTCGGGCAAATTTCATTTGATTGGCGCCCGGCAAATCCAAGGCAACTTTCCATGAAAAATGAGGGCCATTAATTCCGATACGCGTCGAGTCATACATTTGCCACACATCGTGGCAGCCATAGGTATGGCCAAAGGCGCCTGCAAATAAATCCAAATAGGCATATTTTCTGATATCATAGGCACTAGAGGTCCCCAAATCTTTTGCATTAAAACAAACAGGATGATCCTCATACATCGGCTCTCCGTCAATGATGGGCTTAAATGGAGCTTTGTTATATAAGGTTGATATTTTTAAATAATGTTCTTGATCTCGGCAATGCCCGTTTTGAAACATATTAAAATCTAACCAATCACTTTGATGAAACCATTCGGCAGAACCTAAGGCATTGGGTTGAGGATGAAAACTCATCAGTACTTTATTGGGCCCTCCGGCACCAGCGCTAACCCCTTCGGCTAAGGCATTCCAAATTTCTATTTGTTGGGCATTTTTGGGATTGCGATCCCCGCCCATAATCCAAATCAAATTAGTCTTTTTTTCAAAGCGCTGGCCTATCCACTTCCCATAGATATTTGCATTTTTGGCATTAAAAATTTCTGGTCCTTTGCCCCAAGTAGATTTGTCGACTTTATCTCCCCAGGTAGGAAGCATTGCAATCGTCAAACCAAATTTGTCAGCCATATTGATCAGACTGTCTACATGAGCAAAATACTTTTCATTAGGTTTTGTGGGGTCTAAATCGATGAGCGGCAAATCTCCATTGGCATTTGGTGTTTGCAAACCATCTAATTCCGCTAAGGCCACCGCTTGAATCACGGTAAATCCTTGTTCACTTCTTTTCTTGAAATAATAGGCGGCGTCTTCTTTGGAAAGCCGATGAAAAAGTTCCCAAGCAGTATCTCCAAGCCAGAAAAATGGCTTACCCTCTCTTGTAATAAATCGACGATTTTCGCTTACCTGAAACTGCCCAAAAATACTTGTGGATCCAATAGTAATAAGCACAAAAACGAATAATAAGCGAATCATGTAAATCGATTTGGTTTGCAAATTTAAATGAATTTACACAATTTTTAGAAAAACGAATTTTAATTTAAAGGATTGCCAAAAAGAAAAGCGCGCGCCTTGGAATGGGCAAACGGCTGTATTAAATTATTGGAGAACATATTTGGTTTAAAAGTCAAACTCCCTTAAATCAAACGCCTCCTGAGTAGACGATTGAAAATCTAGCCACTCTTTTTCAAACTGTTTCTTCTCAGCAACCAGCATCTTTTTTTTCAAAGAAATATGTTGACCTGCCACAGAAGTTAACGAAATCGTTACCTGCCCCAATTCAAATAAAATAGACCATTCTTGACATGGTAGAAAAAAATTAGCCGGCAAGGTCCAACTTGAATTTACCTGAGTGTTAACCGGGAGATAATAATTTTTTACGCCCATATATTTACCTATTTATTAGGTTATTCTTACATGAATTAAACTGACTGAGACTTCCCATTGAATTCGAAAAAATATTTTTGGTTGAAAGCTCGTAGTTAAATCAATTATCTAAATAAAAAGGTAGGCCATCAATTTATTTTGTACCTGTTGTAACAAAAGGTGCGAATTAAAAATAATTCGAATAAAAATAGCCTGTTTTATTAAAATTATTAACACTGTTCATTATATTTGCAATGTAAATAAAAGCCATGGGAATTTTTGAAAGAAAGGAGAAGCAAAGGGAAGAAATCAGGAAAATGATTTTGGAAGCTTCCATGCAATTATTTGTCAAGGAGGGGTTTGAAAATGTATCCATTCGTAAAATTGCCGATCTCGTCGAATATAGCCCAACTACGCTTTACATTTATTTCAAGGATAAAAATGAAATCTTATTTCATCTGTGTGAGATGGGGTTCGAGCGAATGATTGCCTATAATTTGGCGCTAGTTCAAATTGAAAGTCCGATTGACCGACTATATATTTTGGGTGAAAATTACATCAATTTTGGATTAGAGCATCCTGAATATTATGATTTGATGTTCATTCAAAATGCTCCTATGAAAACCGTAAGAGAGCAAAATGTGGGTCATTGGCCCAACGGTGATTTGGCCCTAGAAAATTTAAAACTGATTATCCAAGAGTGCATGGACAAGAAATTAATTCAATCAGGCGATGTGGCCACGATATCCATGGCAGTATGGGCGGTGGCCCACGGACTGGTTTCGTTGGCAATTCGCCAACGATTAGAGCGCTTAGTGGAACCAGATAAAGTAGTAGAATCCATGCACGAATCCATTCGATGGATGATTAATACCCTAAAAAAAGCTTAAAAATATGAAGTTGATTATCAGTCTATTCCTCTTATTATTAATGCCCATTGCCTATATCTTGGGCCAAAAGTCCATTTTGGATGAATATATTGAGATTGGTTTTCAGCAAAACATTGTTGTCCAACAAAAACGTATTTCGGTAGAAAAGGCCTTATTATCTTTACAATCGGCACAAAGTCTATATCAACCAACGCTTGCTTTTCAAGGGGGGTATCAAACAGGTGAAGGGGGTCGAAGCATCTCATTTCCTGTGGGCGATATGCTTAATCCAGTCTATGCCACGTTAAACCAGTTGACAAAAAGTGCTGCATTTCCGCAAATTTCTAATGTTGAAACGAACTTTTTCCCTCGTAATTTTTACGATGTTAAACTGACCACGGTCATGCCTATTTACAATCGGGATATCACCATCAACAAAGAAATTCAAAGTCAATTATTGGGGATTCAAAAAGCAGATATTCAAGTTTATAAAAGGGAATTAGTCAAAAATATCAAGGTAGCCTATTTAAATTATTTGATGTCCCACAAAGCGATTGGCATTTATCAAAATGGCTTACTATTAGCCCAAGAAGGCAAAAAAATAAATGAGAAATTATTGGCCAATGGCAAAGGCCTACCCGCTTATATTCTAAGGTCTGAAAATGAAATTGTGCAGTTGGCCTCCCAATTATCAGAAGCTGAAAAACAAGCAGAATCTGCCAAAATGTATTTTAATTTTCTTTTAAATCGAGAATTACTAACTGAAATTAAAACGAATTATGATGAACAAGAAGCCGTCGACTTATTGAAAAAAACGGAATCCGTTGATGTCGATCAACGAGAGGAACTGAGCATGTTGAAACAAGCGATTTCCTTGCAACAATCATTCGTAAAAATGAATGAAAGTTTTTATTTGCCAAAATTAAATGGCTATATAAATGTAGGATCTCAATCGTCCAATTGGGATTTAAATCAGAAATCAACTTACTATTTATTGGGCATGCAATTAGACATTCCCATCTTTTCAGGCAAACGGAATTTGAACAAAATTAAACTGTCGGCCATGGAGGTGGATATGGCTAAAAAATCATTTGATTTAACTAATAAACAGGTAAATCTAGCCCTGCAAATCGCTCAAAAAAATCTGACACAAACGTGGATTGCCTTTCGAGCAAGTCAGAAGCAAATCGACGTAGCTGACGCCTATCAAAGGATCATAGAAAAAGGGTACAGAGAAGGAGTAAGCACCTATATAGAAACATTAGACGCGAGAAGTCAATGGACAAATGCCCATTTGCTCTTGAATATAAATCAATTTAAAATTTTAATTGCCGCGGCCCAAGTAGAGCGAGAAACGGCAAGCTATCCCATTAAAAATGATTAGTATGAATCTTATCAAATACATTTTTTCAAGCTTATTGATTGCCTTCGTTTTAACTGCATGTGCAAAGAAAAAAGTGCAAGAAGCGAACACGGCCCCCGATGTAATCCCAGTTAAAATTATGGAGATAAATCAGGAATCGATTGCGCAAACGATTTATGCCTCAGGCATTTTTACCACGGAAGACGAAACCTATTTAGGTTTTAAAATTGGCGGCATCATCCAACACATTTGGGTTAAGGAAGGTGACGCCGTTAAATCAGGCCAATTGCTAGCCACCTTAAATTTAACGGAAATCAAAGCACAAGTACAGCAAGCGCAAATTGGAGTTGAAAAAGCAGAGCGCGATTTTACCAGAGCTGGAAATTTGTACCGAGATAGTGTGGCAACATTGGAGCAATTCCAAAATAGCAAAACTGCTTTGGATATGGCTAGACAACAAATTTCCGTTTTAAAATTCAATCAGAATTATGCCGAAATCAGAGCGGCTAAATCCGGGTTTGTTTTGAAAAAATTGGCCAACGATGGACAGGTTGTAGGCCCAGGCACCCCGATCCTCCAGATTAATGGGGCCAACAAGGACAATTGGGTGTTAAAAGTGGGCCTTAGTGACCAAGATTGGTCAGCCGTTTCCATAGGCGACCCTGCCACCGTGAGGATTGACACAGAAAAAGAACAGAATTTTACGTCAACCGTCATGGCAAAATCAGAAGGCGTGGATCCGATTACAGGCACCTTGTGGGTCACGCTAAAAACCAATGGAATCCCAACAAAAAAAATCGCTTTGGGGATATTTGGGAAGGCCAACATCCAGCCCCACAAAAAAATGCTTGCTTGGGTTGTCCCCTTTGACGCTATCATCGACGGAAATCAAAATCAAGGATTTGTATTTATCACAAAAGATGGCAAAACCGCTGAAAAACGACCTGTTAAAATTAGCCAAATAGAACATGGAAAGGTCTTAATTTCGGAGGGATTAGTAGGTGTCAAGGGTATTATTACTAGTGGTAATGCCTATTTAAATGATGGTTCTGCCATTAAAATAATTCGCTAATCCCCATGAAGATATCAAATTACGCTGTCAAAAATTATCAATTTACCCTCATCATTTTTCTCATGATTGTGGTGGTAGGCATTTCGACCATTTTGACCATGCCACGTGCGGAAGACCCCGAAATGAATGCGCCGCAGTATCCCATCATCGTGGTTTATCCAGGAACGAGTCCGGAAGATTTAGAGGAAATGGTGGTAAAGCCAATCGAAAAGAAATTGTTCGAATTAGAGGATATCAAACGGATTAATACCACCATTTCAGATGGAGTGGTGGTTATGGGGGTTTACTGTAAATATAGCGTAGATGTTGATGAAAAGTACAATGAATTAGTTCGAGAGATCAATAGTTTGAGCGCTGAATTGCCTAAAGATATTATCAAGTTAGAGGTACAAAAAGTTACGCCCACCGGCACGAATGTATTACAAATGGCTTTGGTGTCCAACAATGCTTCTCAGGATAAATTAAAAATATTTGCAGAGACGTTGGAAGAAGACTTAGAAAAGGTACCTGGTTTAAAAAAAGTGACTGTTTCTGGCTTACCTGATGAATTTATCAAGGTCGATTTAAACATCGAAAAAATGGCTCAAATGTTGGTCACTCCCGATCGCGTTTTACAAGCCATTCAAAGTGAAATTGCCAATATTCCTGGAGGTAATTTAGTCGAAAACAACAAATCATTTAACATTAAAACGAGTGGCCAATATACAAACATTGACGAAATTAAAAATACGGTGGTGTTTGCTTATCAAGGGAAAAATGTTTTGTTGAAAGATGTGGCTTCCGTCTATTTTAGTTATGGGGCCAGTAAACATATTACTCGATTAAATGGCAACCGTTGCGTGTTTGTTTCCGCAGCTCAAAAAGCGGATGAAAACATAGCCAATACGCAAAAAGCGTATCTACCCGTCATTGAAAATTTCAAAAAAACCTTGCCTTCAAATATTGATTTAGTCGTCAATTTTGATCAGGCTAATCAGGTAAATGAAAGACTTAGCGGTTTATTTAAAGACTTTATGATTGCGATTTTATTGGTAGCCATTACCTTGTTGCCCCTAGGAATGCGCGCCTCTTTGATCGTGATGATTTCCATCCCTCTTTCACTTGCCATTGGTATTATCATGTTGAACTTAATGGGTTATAGTTTGAATCAATTAAGTATTGTGGGCTTTGTGGTGGCTTTAGGATTATTAGTGGACGACAGTATTGTGGTCGTAGAAAATATCGAACGATGGATGCGGGAAGGGCATTCAAGATTGGATGCGACGTTAAAAGCTACCAATCAAATAGGTATGGCGGTATTGGGTTGTACCATAACGTTAATTGTGGCCTTTATGCCGCTGGTATTCTTGCCTGATTCATCTGGAGATTTTATCAGAAGTCTTCCCATGGCGGTTATTTCCTCCATTTTAGCTTCCTTGTTGGTCTCGCTAACGGTCGTTCCTTTTTTATCGAGTCGGATTTTGAAAAATCATGAGGGGAATCCTGAGGGCAATATTTTTATGCGATTAATCAAAAAAATGATTTCTGGAAGCTATACCAAACTCCTTGATGTGGCGATCAAAAAACCTGTCATAACGCTATTAATTGCCATAAGTATATTTATTGCATCCTTACAGCTATTTCCAATCCTAGGTTTTAGTTTATTTCCTTCGTCTGAAAAACCTCAGTTTTTAGTGAATGTTTTCAGTCCTATGCAATCCAATATTGCCTATACGGATTCTATTTGCAAAAAAATTGAACACGAATTAAAACTGATCCCGGAGGTCCAATATGTGTCATCCAATGTAGGAAAAGGGAATCCAAGAATCTATTATAATGTAATTCCATTGAATGAGCGCAGTGATTATGCGGGATTATTTGTCCAACTCAAAGAAGGGACAATGGTCACCCGAAAAATGGAAATCATTGAACAATTAAGACATCAATGGACCCCATATCCGGGAGCAAAGGTAGAGGTAAAAAATTTCGAGCAAGGCCCACCCGTCATTGCGCCTATCGAAGTGAGAATTTTGGGTAAAAACATCGATACCCTTCGAATTTTAGCGAGTAAAGTCGAAAAATTATTAGCAAAAAACAAAGCAAGTCTTTATATCAATAATCCGTTAAAAAATCTGAAGTCGGATATCCGCGTTGAAATTGACAAATCTAAAGCGAGCATGTTGGGCATCCCCACAGTCAGTATCGACCGAATGGTTCGGATGGTTATTTCGGGATTTGACCTGGGAAAAATGACCGATGTCAATGGGAATGAATTTACAATCCAAGTTACTAAGCCGCATCCGAATCAACCTGACTTGCGTGTTTTTGATAATTTATATGTTAATAATGTGCAAGGCACCGCCATCCCATTATCCCAAGTAGCTCATTTAAAATTAGAAACATCCCCCCAAAGTATTAGTCATTTAAACAAATCCCGTGTCGTTTCCGTAAGCTCATTTGTCAAAAAAGGATATCTGAATTCTGAGGTAATCACGGAAGTAGAGAACTCCTTAAACAGTATAAAATTACCTCAGGGATATCACTTCCAAATGGGTGGAGAAGTGGAAAGTCGGAATGATTCATTTGGTGGATTTGAGACCATTATCCTAGTGACTATTTTTATATTTATAGCCGTATTAATCTTAGAATTTGGCACCTTAAAAAGTACTGTAATTGTGCTTTCGGTGATTCCATTAGGCATAGTAGGAGCCTTATTAGCCCTCTATTTTACAGGGAATTCCTTGTCATTTGTGGCCACGATTGGCATGATTGCCTTAGCCGGAATTGAAGTCAAAAATACCATATTACTAGTTGACTTTACGAACCAATTAAGGCGTGAGGGAATGCCGATGGAAGAAGCGATTCGGGAAGCTGGGGAAGTGCGATTCCTACCAATTATCTTAACGACATTTACAGCCATAGGCGGATTAATTCCGATCGCTATTTCAACCAATCCTTTGATTTCGCCCTTGGCCATCGTGATGATTGGCGGACTTATTTCATCCACCCTTTTGTCCCGAATAATAACTCCCGTCATTTATAAGTTAATCCCTCCGAGGGTTTAATAGAAAAAATTTAATAATTTGGTCTATCTAAACCTGACAAAAAATGTTTTTATCGATTGCCCTCAGCTTTTTGAGTTTTGCTCCTGCGGATTCTTTGACGCACCAACTCGTTATAGGTTCTTACACACAAACTGGAAATCCAGGCATTGAAGTCTTTGACATCAGCCTTCAGAGTGGAAAGTCAAGAAAAGCCTACGATTTGCAAGTCCCCGCAGCATCATACCAACATATTTCTGCGGACGGCCAATATTTGTTTTCTATCACGGAAGAATCAGGGGGTAAATCCGCCGTCAGTTCGTTCGTAAAAAATGCGAAAGGCCAATTTGAAAAATTAAATTCAAGCTTGACAAATAGTCCCGGGCCCTGTTTTATTTTATACCGAGAGGCGAGCAAAACCTTGTATGTGGCCAATTATTCCGGAGGAAGTTTAAGCGTGTTTAAGACATTTGAGGGCCGTATTTCGCCCATAAGCCAGCTCATTCAATATACAGGAACTAGCGTAAATCCAAGCCGCCAAAAGGAGCCACATGCACACATGGCGATTCTTTCCCCCGATCAAAATTACCTGTATGTGAATGATTTGGGGACAGATAAAATATACCAACATAAAATTTTTGCAGATGGTACGGTGGATGAAAAATTTACGTCCACGACCGTACCGGCAGGCCAAGGTCCACGGCATTTAATATTTAACAAAGCTGGTAGTCATGCCTATTTGATTACCGAGTTAAAGGGACAGGTGGACGTGTTTACTGCGAGCAACAACCAATTAAACTTAGTTCAGACATTAGATGCCGATACGGCAAAATCCCCAGATAAAGGAAGCGCTGATATTCACCTGTCGCCGAATGAAAAGTGGCTGATTAGCTCCAATCGGATTAGTTCCAATGAATTAACTATTTTCGCTGTGCAAGCTGATGGACTTTTAAAGAAAGTCAAACATCTGACTGTAGCGCGCAAACCTAGAAATTTTAATTTTGACCCAACAGGCCATTTTGTGTTTGTGGCTAGCCAAGATGATCACAAAGTGGAAGTATATGCCTTCAACGATCAAACAGGGGAACTAAGCAATACGCAACAAGACATCAAGGTGAAGGCCCCCGTGAGCCTACATTTTATGGAGAAAGAAATCGATGCGGAGGAACAAATAAAAACGTTGAAAATTGGTTTGAAAACGCCTTCACCTGCCATAGCCAATTACATTAAATGTGTGATCGCGGGAAATATGATTTATTTATCAGGGCATATTCCAGACAAGCCAGAGGGAGGGCAAATCGTAGGCAAAATAGGAAAAGAACTTACTCTAGAGCAGGGCCAAGCAGCGGCTCGTCTCGTAGGAATTAATTTACTATCTACTTTAAAGGCAAACATAGGTGATCTAAACCGAGTGAAAAGAATCTTAAAGGTCAATGGATTTGTCAATTCTGAACCTACTTTTACCCAACAACCTGCCGTGATGAATGGTTTCTCCAATCTGATGGTCGAAATATTTGGAGAACGCGGCCGACATACTCGTACGGCCGTCGGCGTGAATGTATTACCCAATAATGTCGCGGTGGAAATCGATATGGTGGTGGAGTTAAAATAAAATTTAAATCAAGCCGCCGCCATTTCTTTAATTGCATTAACCAATACATCTAAGTCGGCCGTGGAGGTAAAAACATTGGGGGTAATTCGGCAACCGTGCACATTTGAATTGTCGATGCCCACGGTATAAATTCCATATTTCTCTAACAGCTTTGTGGCTAAATCTTTGGCCGCAATTCCCTTAATTCCCACATTGGCAATGGCGCAGGTGCGCGCTGGGTCTTTTGGCGTATTCATTAAAACTCCAGGAATATTTCGAACGCGGGAAGTCCAATAATTTTGCAAATACCGCAAGCGAGCTAATTTATTTTCAGGTCCCATTTTTTTATAAAATTCGATAGAACTTGAAATAGCCAGATGAGCATGCACAGGATGTGTCCCCAAATGACTTAATCGCTTAATGTCAAACTCCTCACCTGGAAATTCCGCCTCCGCAATCAATGGCCAAATCTTCGCTATCTTTTCTTTTTTAACATATAACATACCGACACCCAAGGGAACGGCTAGCCATTTATGTAAACTAGCTCCGTAATAATCACAACCCAACTCAGGCAAAGTATAAATGAGTTGGGCCACCGCATGTGCTCCATCCACCATCACCTCTACACCTCTTTCATGCGCCATTTGACAGATCTTTTTTACAGGCATGACTTGGCCCGAAATATTGACCACATGAGACATTAACAATAACTTGGTTTTAGGCGTAATCGCATTGGCATATAACTGGACAAGTTCCTCATCTGAAACCGGATCTAGGGGCAATGAAACGACATTATTTTTTACCTCATAGCGCTTGGCAACCATTTTGAACATGTCTAACATCGCAGGGTAATCTTGCTCGGCCATCACCGCTTCATCCCCAGATTTCCATGGATATCCGCCAATAATCATATCTAGGGATTCGGTGGTATTTCGAGTGAGCGTCAACTCTTTAGCTGAACAGCCCATTAAATCTGCGACTTGACTCGTTGCCTTTTCCCGGTTGGCTACTTGAGCCGTTCGCATATAATAAGCACCCTGCATATTTACCTCACGAATATGCTGGATGTATGGCTCTAGAATCTCATCTGGAAGTATGTTATAATAGCCACTTTCCAAATTAATATGCTCCGATTTCAAGCGATATAATTTGCGGTATTTAGCCCAATACCCCTCGTCAATAGCTAAATCATCCGGATTTTTATCCTTCGCATACTCCATCAATTCCTCGATTTTACTAATAGGACTCTTGAGACTTGCAAACCCTGAAAGCAATGCCATATTTTTCAAAAAGACTCTTTTTTCCATTGGTAGCTACTAAATTAATAGTCCGTTTTAATATCTTTATTAAACGGCAATCCTAATTGGTATGCCATATTTTTATCCTTCCCTCCATCTAAAACATCAAGCCCATAACGGATTTCCGATAATTCCATGACTTGAAAAGTACCAAAAATATGATCCCAAATAGAAAAAATATTTCCATAATTTGAGTCTGTTTGGGGCCTCACCTCATGGTGATGAATCTTATGCATATTGGGAGAAACGATGACATAAGAAATAATTTTATCTACTGTTGCAGGCAAAGAAATATTGGCATGATTAAACTGAGATAAAAGTGCACTCACGCTTTGATACACCATCACTAGCCACATAGGTGCCCCACAAATAAATACACCAATCAGCGTAAAAATCGCCCTAAATACACTCTCCCCGGGGTGATGACGATTAGCCGTCGTGGTGTCCACATGCGTATCGGCATGATGAACCATATGAAATTTCCAAAGAACTTTTACCTTATGTTCGATCCAATGAATAAAATAAGCCCCCACTAAATCCATTAACAACATGCCCATTAAAAAGAAAAGCCATGTGGGCATCGCGTACATTTGCAAGAGCCCAAAATCATTTAAAACAGTCCAGTCACTCGCTTGAACAATGATGGTAGCAAAAATGAAATTAATGATGATGGTCGTTAAGGTGAAAATCAAATTTAACTTAGCATGCTTCCACTTCCCATAATCATTTTTTAACATCGGAATCGCTCCCTCGATGATCCAAAAAAACGTAATTCCCCCTGCTAAAATAAGCGCTCGATGTGAGCTAGGAATGGTATCAAAATAAGCAATCATTTGTTCTAACATAAAAATTTCATTTAAAATGCTTTGTAGCAAAATCTAAAAAGAAAGGCCAATTGGGCCCAGGGGTATGGCCTTTTTCATGTTGACGCCATGCAATTTGACCTGTTAATATTCCTGTTCCAATCGGCGGAAATTCACTAGGTTCAATACCCACTTTCCCATACAATCGGTAGGCTGGATCTGCCTCCAAACATGCTTCAAACATCCCCTTAGGGTCAACCCATAAATCTCCTGTACTGCCTGCGCCCACAAAAACGGGTCTTGGCGCACATAAAGCTAATAATTCATGAGCGTCTACTGGCAAGTCGCTCCATTGCAAAGGTCCGCCATATTTTATGAAATTCCCCGCCATCCAATGGTATTCAGCTGATCCAGTCACATTTTCAACTTTCTCACCATAATTTCTACGGTGAATTTTTAAACCTCCTTCACCTGAAGAACTCACAAATGCAGTGGCAAAACGCGGATCATAGGCCATGGCCACAGCGACCGCCTTTCCGTACCGAGAATGTCCCATTAAGGCTATTTTTTTTGCATCAATCTGATTTTGAGTTGCGAAAAAATCCAACATCCGACTCGTTCCCCAGGCCCAAGCACGTAAAGAACCCCAATCATCCGCCTTTCTATTCTGACCCTTATTCATGAGTCCAATAATTCCTTTGGTCAAGCCCGCACCATTGTCAGCCTGAATACTCGTCGGGATAATTGTCGCATATCCCCAACCCCTTGAAATAACTTGCTCTTGCCAAGTGGGTTCCACCGGTGCATTTGGCACCACGGGCGGACGCATTCCAGCCGGAAATACAAAACTTAATTCGACAATCACAGGAACCGGCTTTAAAGATTGTTTAGGCAAAGTTAATGTAAGATCCATTTTAACTTCAATGGATGGGAAAATGGAGTTGTCAACAATCCCTTGTAATTTTTGAACGGTTACGTCCGTATTTCCTACTTTATCATCTTTAGTACTCACAACCACCCATTGGACTTTTGGGGTATTTGAAGGAACTCTGCCATAAATTTCCCGATCAAATTCTTCAACCAATTCTGGCCGACGAACCTTTTCCCACATTTTTTTTGAAGTCACCTGTTGGCCACCTTTTGTAATCAGCAATGCAGGTAAATTGGGGAAAACAACTGCTTTTGATTCGTCATAATTAGCCGCATTGGGGGCCGTTGCCGTACCACTAGCGCCTGAGCGTAAGCTTGTAATTCCCAACTGTGCCAACATATTTTCGTGGTCCCACTTAGTCTTTCGATTCGTTTGTGCAATTAGACTATCTTGTTCAGGGGTACGTTTAATTTGTCCCCATGAGGATAATTGAACAAACAATAAAATAAAAATGAATATGGCCTTTTTCATAAAAATTATAAATCTTTCACACAACGAAAACCGGTATGCTCCAAACCAGAATCCGGACTTGATTTCATTCTAGCCGCCACTCGGTAACTAGCACAATACGAATCATTACATAAAAATGACCCGCCACGCATGACTTTTTTGGGAATTCCTGGCTCATCTGGATCAAAACTATCCTTAGGCCCCTTAGGTGAAATCGCTAGTTTAGGCTTTAAAACTTTATAATAATCAGGCCTGTAATTATCAAAACACCACTCCCACACATTGCCTCCCATATCCGACAAACCAAAGCCATTCGCTTGAAAACTTTTTACGGGTGCCGTGGTAAATTTATATCCATCTTTAGCCTCATCTTGATAAGGAAATTTTCCCTGCCATGTATTTGCCTTGATTTTTCCCTTGTCCACCGATTCGGCTCCCCATGGATATTCCATATTTTTTAATCCCCCGCGAGCGGCCCACTCCCATTCGGCTTCCGTAGGCAAACGTTTCCCTGCCCATTTTGCATACGCCTGAGCATCATCCCAAGAGACTTGTACCACAGGATGATTTTCCTTTCCTAAGATATTAGAAAGTGGACCTGACGGATGACGCCAATCGGCCCCACGCTTAAATTGCCACCATTGACTATAATCACTTAAGTTTACGGGGCCAAGGGTTGGCATAAAAACTAAGGAACTAGCGGCCAACAAAGAATCCGGGGGTTTCGGGGTGCCAACAGGGACCTGTTTCTTCATTTCTTCCCAATCAATCGGTCTTTCTGCCGTGGTCACATAACCTGTCGCCAGAACAAACTCCTGAAATTGTGCATTCGTAACTTCCGTTTGATCCATCCAAAAACCGCTTAGCTTGACCATGTGAACGGGATACTCGTCTGTTCTTCCCTCTTTGGTGTGAGAGCCCATGCCAAATATACCCGCTGGAATTCGAACCATTCCCTGCACATTTAATTCCTTAACGCTGTTTGAGTTAGTGACATTTTTAGCCAATATAAAACCCTTTTTTGTGGGGACAGGTACGTGGCAAACAGGGATTTTTTTTGTTTGGGCCAACAAACTAAATCCACAAAAAAGAAGCATCAATAAAGCCTTTATTTTCAATCTACTCATAAATTAATCTGCCTTTTGGCCAAAACCTGAAATTTCAATTTAAATTGTTTTAGCTAATTTAATGAAATTTAGAACTTTTATCATCTAATTTACAAGGCTAAACTTGATTTTTTTATGATTGAAGAAAACCGCAATGGCTATGAAATTTACACATTGGGCGATTCGGCAATCACCATCGAGTTTGGGAAATTTATTAATCCAGAAACCAACGACCATGTCATTGCGCGTTTCAAGCAATTTCAAGAAAATCCCATAAATGGAGTGTTAGACCTAATTCCCTCCTATCATTCATTGACTCTCTGCTATGATTTAAGCTTTGTGGCAAAACAGAAAATGGGTTTAAATTCGCTGATAGACCAAGTAAAATCGCGTTTGGAAGAACCCATGCAATTGCTCCCTAATTCATCCAAATTACATGAAATCCCCGTGGTTTATGGGGGTAAAAATGGCTCTGACTTGATCCGTGTGAGTCAGGAAAAAGGAATTGACCTACATGAAATTATTCGTTTACACGCTGAACCTACCTATCGGGTCTATATGTTAGGCTTCATCCCTGGATTTGCTTACTTAGGAGAACTTGACCTTAAATTAACGATGCCTCGAAAATCTTCCCCTCAGCCCATGATCCCTGGCAGCATTGGAATCGCAGGCCTCCAAACAGGTATTTATCCGTCCTTTTCCCCAGGAGGTTGGAACATCATTGGACATACTCATTATCCACTTTTAAATAATGGCCTACCTATCCTACAAGCGGGTGACCTTGTAAAGTTTATTCCCAAAAATCAATTATGAGCCTTATTATCCATAAAGTAGGCATTTTAGATACGATCCAACATTTTGGCATGAAAGGGTTGCAATCAAAAGGCATTCGGCCAGGAGGAGTCATGGACCAATTTTCCGCTTCCATTGCCAATGCGCTCGTGGGCAATAAATTAAACGAGGATTTATTGGAAATTCATTTTCCTGCTTGCGAAATTATTTTCACTAAATCCTGTTTGATCTCTATCGTGGGGGCCAATTTTACTGCTAAATTGAATGAAAAGTACCTTCCCATGAACAGACCCATTCTAATTCCAACGAATGGTAAATTACAATTTGTCGCCCCTAAATCTGGCAGAATCGTTTATATAGCAATCCAAGGAGGCCTATTAGGCCAAGGACGACTTATCAAAAACAGTGACATTGAATTTAAAAAGAAGCCCAAATTAACGACCACTTCTTTGCATATATTTCCATGGTCAGCAGATGTCGACTGGCGCAAATATTCCCCCGAAATTCATGTCATTCAAGGTCGAGAATGGGAGCGATTAAATGAAGAATCGCAAAGAAAATTTTGTTGCAAGCCCTTTAAATTATCCCATCATGCGGATCGCATGGGCTACCGATTACAGCATGACCCTTTCCACACAAGAACCAAGGAAGAAATTATTTCCTCTGCCGTTAATTTTGGAACGATCCAACTGCTACCCAGTGGACAAACAATTGTGCTGATGGCCGACCATCAAACGACCGGAGGATATCCAAGAATCGCCCACGTCATTTCGGCAGACCTCTCGAAATTAGCCCAAAAAAGCCCTGGTGAGGATGTCGTATTTCATCTAACAGACCAAGAAACCGCTGAGAAAGAGTGGATAGCCCAACAAAAACACATTAGACAAATTCAAAATATAAGCCAATTAAAACTAGATGAATTCTTTCAAAAAAATTCCAATCAATTGTGATTTAGGAGAAGGGATGCCAAACGACGCGGCGATCATCCCTTATATTAATGAAGCCAATATTGCTTGTGGATTCCATGCAGGGGATTCCCTAAGCATGCGAACAACGATCGCACATTGCCTTTCATACCAAGTTAAAATTGGCGCCCATCCTTCGTTTTTAGACCGTGAAAATTTTGGCCGAACCCTCGTCGCATTAAGCCCCAGCGAAATATACCAACTGGTCCAAAAACAAGTACTCATTTTACAGAAAATAGCAGCCGAGTCAGGAGCCAAATTAAATCATGTCAAACCGCATGGAGCCCTATACAATGAATCTGCCAAAAATGAAACCGTCGCTCATGCCATTGCTAAAGCTGTTTTTGACCTGGATCCAAGCCTCATTCTATTTGGCCTTAGTCAAAGTCATTCCATAAGCCAGGCTGAAGAAATAGGGTTAAGGGTCGCACATGAAACCTTTGCAGATCGGGCTTATCTTGAGGATGGCAGTTTAATGCCTAGAAGCCAAAACGGGGCTGTTCATGAAGACCTGAATCTAGTAACCCTGCAAGTCATTGATTTGCAAAATGGATATGTAAAGACAGTCTTTGGCCACAAAATAATGTTAACATCAGACACTATTTGCATTCATGGGGATGGCCCCAATGCACTAGCTTTTGCTAAAAAGATTCACGGCATATAGACCTATTTAATCTGATCCACGGTAATGCCAAAAACTTTCAAACTGATTTGATTTAAATCCTCCTTTGATCCCATAAAATGAATCGTTCTGTGATGATGCGTCAACGTGCTCCCCGGATCTAATGCCGCCGCTGGAGAGGAGCTCTCAATCTCATAAAATTTACCTAATTGATTTCCATTATTAACCCCATCATTGTATGCATTAACCGCATCTCCACTTAAAGGATCCTTTTGAAATTCCCACTTGCCATTGACATAAGAAGAATTACCTCCTGGCAAATCAAATTGGGCCACAGTCAACACCTGTTTTTCCGCATCATAACTTCCGATAAAAGGCAAAGCCCTAGATGGAGAAATGCCAATTTTACTTCGATATTTTGCGTCGGCCTTAAAAAATATAACTCCATTTTCATGCCTTAGTCGGTCTGCTGGTACCTTCCCAAAATAATCATCCGTATACACAGGACCCTGCCCATCCTGTTTAAAAGGCGCCACTACGGTTGTTTTTTCTGAAGCGTTTAACATGCTTAAAATCCAAATAGATAACATTCCATGGGTTTTATTCCAAGAAATTTTACCGGTATTGGTGATGGAATTTGACGTCTCAAACCCAACCACCTTGACTTCCTTCGAGAGATTAATCCCGAGCAACTGATTAATTTTCACTTTGTCCAATAATCGAATATCTCGATCCACACGCAGGTTCAAAGTGGTCCCTATATAATTTTCAAACTGCATGTCCTTGGTCAATTTCGCTACGGTTTTTGTGGCAGAAATAAGCTCAAATGGTTCTGAATCTATTTCGGCAGGCACTTGCCAATTCTCAAAAGAAAAGTCTTGGCCCTTCTTAAAATAGATGGAAAATTGGCCTCCCTCTGGTCCTAACCAAAACCGCTCTTCGCCACCAAATGCCGTCATATGTTGGGCCGTCTTTCGAGTAGCCAATAAATCATAATTAAGCCAACCAAAAGAAGATCCCTGATCACCTTCGGCGGTACTGGTCATCACACGACCTTGTAAATTAGGGGAAATGATGATTTTAGAATCCCCACTGGAATCCGCTAATACAAGAATCCCAGGCTCACTTTTTTGAAGAAATTCCAAATCAAAACCAAAAGTTCCTTTGGTTGAAGGAGTGTTTGTGCAAGAGCTAAGCATAAATAAAAAACAGATTATATATTTCATGAGCAAAATCATCATAAAATTTGGCGATTTTATCATTTAATCTACAACATTTTTAAGATTAATTGTAAATTACAAAATTACAAATCTTGTTAACATCAAAAAAATGATAAAAAAAATCGCCCTAGGCCTCATTGGCCTCTTGATCGTCATCCAATTTATCCCCCAAGAGAAAAATCTATCGGATGATCAACTATTTGATATTTCAAAGAAATACGAAATCCCTGCCGACGTCCAAGTAATCTTAAAAAATGCGTGTAATGATTGTCATACCAATAAATCTACCTACCCATGGTATAGCAATATTCAACCTGTAGGGTTTTGGCTGAATCACCACATCAATGACGGAAAAAAACATTTGAATTTCTCTACCTTTTTGAAAAAACCCATCGCGGTTCAAAATCATAAATTAGAAGAAGTTGCCGAGCAAGTAGAGGAGAAAGAAATGCCCATGCCTACGTATACCTATTTAGGATTACATGGGAATGCTAATTTAACTGACCAACAAAGAGAGGTGTTGATCAAATGGGCAAAATCACAAATGGCGATGTTGAAAGCGACTTATCCAGCGGATAGTTTGAAAATGAAGCCCCGACCTAAATCGTAATTGGTATTTATTGGCTTTGGCAGAAAAAATTACCAAAGCCAATAAATAATTCCAACAACAATGATTCCAATCACGCCAACAATCAATCCATTGCTGCGCCGTTTTTTTAAAAATAGAAGTAGGATTAAACCCGTTATTGAAATTAAAGTCATAAAAATGGCGGAGAAATCGATTATCCAAGACCATCCATTTCCCGTATCGCGCCCCTTATGCAAATCATTTATGACGGCCACAATCCCCATGTTCGTTTCGGTTAAATGATAGGCCCCATCTTCTCGGCTAATAAATATATCGGAGGTATAGCCTGGCCCTTGAAACGAAATGGAGCATTCTCGGTCATCCATTCGAAAGTCATTCAATAAGCCTTTTACCCCATGAGTCGCTCTAAAATATTCGACGATAGTCAATTTCGGGATTTTTGCTGTATCGGATTGATTTACCCATGCCGGATTTAATTTGCCGTCCAATTCCTTCACCGAAGTCTTCTCTGGAAACCAATCGACATGATTCAATGTCAATCCCGTGACCGCAAAGAAAAGGACAATAATAAAGCTAAACATGGACAAGTAAATATGAAGCCAACGAGTCCATGTAGCAACTGGCGTTTTCCAAGTGGTCTTGGTATTTGGAGCCGTAGTTTTTCCCATTTATTTATTTCTATAAGCTAATGATGCCGACGTAATTTCCTCATTACCGGGTAGCGCTTGGTCTTTCGGTTTTCCATCAAAATTCATTTCCTGTTTAATCAATTGGTACGTACCATGTTCCCTAGCCGCTTCCACAAAAACGGTGTATTTCCCCTGATTAACTAATTGCCCCGCATCATTTTTTCCATCCCAAACCAACGCATAATTCCCGGCTGGGCGAGTTGCGCCCGTAATGGAGGTCACATCGATTTCACTCGCTCTTTGTGCCGCATACCAAGATCTTAAATCTGGAAGCCAACGAGGTTTATTGTACCAAAGTGCAATTCTACGAACAGGTTTATGATCTTCATCTTCAATCCAAACCGCCACAAATGGCCGTCTAAATCTTCCTTCAAATCTAGCTAGTTCAAAATTAATCACTAATTCTTGGTTAGCATTCCATACTTTTTCTTTCAAATTGACCATCGAAATAGCCGATTTTGCTACTTCATTTTCAGTAGATATAATTTGATTATGCCAATTTTCACTCGTAGTCATCTGACCCACTCGATTCACCAATAAAAATTCCGTGCCTGGAATACTTAAAGCCAAAGCCTTGGATTCAGTAATCGTTAACACATTAAACGCGGTAGCTAATGCACCCGCCGTTACTGCATCAGGGTGAATAACTGTGGCACTGATGATTTCCTCAGCCGGTAAGGCCGTTCTTGGATCCACGACATGAGAATATTTCTCGCCATTAATTTCCACTCCCCTCCTGTAATCCCCACTAGTTGCCACAGCCTTGTTAGCAACTTGGACCATGGCCAAAGGGCCCGAATTCTCTGAACTATTTCTAGGGTCAGTCAACGCAATTTTTTCTGTATAATTTCCTTTGACAATTAAGTCTCCTCCTATGTTAATCACCAAACCTTCAACACCTTTTTCCGACATTGCCTTCTCCGTTGCTTGGTCCATAATAAAGGATTTGGCAAATGTATGCAATCGCAACGCCGCATCTGTCACATGGGTAGCTGTCCCTTCCCCTAATTCCCAATGCGCTTGGTTTGCTTTCTTAGCCGCTTCATCTAATTGATCTTTCGAGGGAAGTTTGTTTTCCATTGAGGCCAATTTCCATATTTGATTTACTTCCTCCGCTGCAGCTTGGATAACTCCGTTGGTCTTTGCATTCCATACATCAAATGATTTTAAAACGGCATGTAACTCCTCCGAAACCGGAACAGCTACATGCATCGTTTTTTGCCATTGGCTAAATTCAGTTGACGAATCAAAAGAACCCAGGATATTGCTAAGTCTTTTAATCTCGTCCAAAACTACCTTTTCAGCTTTTTCGGCGATTTCAAATGTATTTGCTATGATTTTAAGGTCCATCGATGTCCCTAAAATATGATCGAAATGAGCAGATAAAATACCGGAATGGCTCGAGGCGGATACTTGAGGTATAGCCGAGATTAATGAGGCTAATCCTACGTTGAAAGCTTGCATAAATTTTTAGGGTTTAATTACACACAATAATAAGGCTCCAAACATGATCACTATAAATCAAATAGACCAAATTAAACATTTTGTCTACCTAATAAAATAAGCAAAACCCAACTGAAAATAAATACCCCTAGAAAAATGAATTTCTAAGGGCATTTAAAAAACGATTAAAAGACTAATGACTACATCGAAGCCATGTCTATCACAAAGCGATACTTCACATCGGAATTTGAGATTCGGGTATAGGCTTCATTAATATCCTTCATTTGAATCATCTCCACATCCGATAAAATATTATGCTCCGCGCAGTAATCCAACATTTCCTGCGTTTCAGCTATACCACCCACGTTAGAGCCGATGATACTTCTACGCCTCGAAATTAATTTGGCACTCCCTAATTCGTTGTCTTCCGGAGGTATTCCCACTAAAAGCATTTTGCCTTCGACGGTCAATAAATCCAAAAATTTATTTAAGTCATATTTAGCCGCGACGGTATTCAATATAAAATCGAATTGCCCACGCAAGGCTTTCATTTGGTCCTTGTCGGTCGACAAAGCAAAATGATGAGCCCCTAACATTTTGGCATCATTTTCTTTAGAAGGCGAGGTACTTAACATAGTCACTTCCGCTCCCATCGACACCGCAAACTTAACACCCATATGGCCCAAACCACCTAGACCTAAAACCGCCACTTTATGACCTTTTCCTACGCCTGCGTATTTTAAAGGTGAATAGGTTGTGATTCCCGCACACAATAAAGGAGCCACGCGTTCTAGTTCTTTTGTAAAGGGGATATGCAACGTAAAAGCTTCATCCACTACATATTGAGTAGAATAACCCCCGAATGTAGGCGTAACCCCATCCCGATAATATCCATTGTAGGTAGGCGTAAACCCTTCATCACAATATTGCTCTTGGCCTTTTTTACATGATGGACATTCCCGACAAGAATCGATAAATACACCTACTCCGGCCATTTCGCCGACTTTAAATTGGGTTACCCCAGAACCGATTTGGCTAATTTTACCTACAATCTCATGGCCCGGGACAATGGGATACACCGAAGGTCCCCACTCAGAACGTGCCATGTGAATATCAGAATGGCATACGCCACAATATAAAATGTCAATTAGGATATCTTTCTCACCTAATTCCCTACGTTCAAATTCGATAGGAGCGATAGAAGACGTGGCATTTAAGGCGCCATAACCTGATACTTGAATCATAAAAATATATTTTTTAATCTAACAAAAATTGATAAAAATGGTTTTTAAAAATCCGTTGCTGCCTGAATAAAATCCATATCTTTCATCCAAATATTCCGATAACGAACATCATGTCCTTCGGCCTGCAACTTTAATCCTTGAGGTGAATCCGTGATCCCTTTTCCACCATTATTTCCACCATCAATCCCCGAATTTATTCCGCCCCAAACTTGGTTAATGACCTGATTTTTATGCACTTTCTTTCCATTAAAATACATCGTTACCATCGGCTTTTCAGTTAAAACTCCGTCTTTAAATCGGGCTGCACGAAATTGAATATCATAGGCATTCCATTTCCCAATCCCATTATAGGCATAATAAGGCGATGGAGTTTCATTAATCACCGCTGCCATACCATGCTTCGTGGTGTCTCCATCTAAGACTTGAATTTCATATCGGTTTTGTAAATATACCCCTGAATTTCCCCCTTTAGAAGGAATAAAGAATTCAACATGTAGCCTGAAATCACGGAATTTTTTTTTCGTAACAATATCCGCTGAACCAAATTTACCGCCAGCTCCTGCCGGATCATTGGTGGAAACAGTGGTTCCTTTATCCACAGGATCTGAAACAATTTCCCATTTAATAGGCATTTGGGCTGCAAAACGAGGCCCTTCCCAATAGATCCATTTTTCATCTAACATAGACCGAGAACCATCAAACATCATTTCGGCATTTTTAGGTTTTTTAGCGCCAACGCCAATTTGTGCCATGGCTCCCACAGATACCATCAAAAATAAAATAGTATACTTTTTCATAACAATAGATTTAGTTTAAGCTTGCAAGAAAAGAAAAATTTGACAAAAGCCGTCAGAATTAGCGTAATCCTATAGATAATTTTGTAAAACGAGTACTCCTAATAATCCCACGACCGCTAAAATTGTTTCCATAATAGTCCATGATCTCAATGAGTCTTTGATACTTACACCAAAGTATTCCTTATAAAGCCAAAATCCGGCATCATTCACATGAGAAAGTACCATGGAACCCGCACCTATACTCAGCGCCATCAAATTTGGATTAGTTCCGCTCGTTGCTAAAATTGGCAGAATTAATCCCGCCGTGGTGATACCCGCAACGGTCGATGAGCCCGTCACAATGCGCAAAACCCCTGCAATCATCCACGCAATAATTAAAGGATCCAAGGTGGATTGTTGGGTTAGTTTCAAAATCTCATCTCCCACTTTCATCGCTTGCAATATTTCTTTAAACGCTCCAGCTCCTGCAAAAGTCAACATCAAGGGGGAAATATCTTTGATGGATTCCAACAACCAACCTTGTAATTCTGACCAAGAAATACCCCGATTAAATCCCAATAAATATAAAGCGGCACCCAGTGAAATTAATAGGGCAACGATCGGCTCGCCTAGAAACTCGAGCAAGGGGTTATGAAGGTTTTTGGCAAAGGATTGCATAGCAATTAAACCTACGGGCAATAATAAAACGAACAAACTGGCGCCTAAACTAGGCGCCTTTGCGGCTGTAGGAGGTTCCACAAAAGACATGGGGGAAGCAGGAATATTTTTCAGCGTCTTCCCAAAAAGCCAACCTGAAGCTAACATCGCCGGAATGGAAATCATGATTCCCAATCCCAAAGTAATACCCATGTCGGCACCTGGTAAATGCGTGACCAAATAATAAGGCGCGGGATGCGGAGGTAAAAACCCTTGGGTAATGGACAAAGAAGCAAGCATCGGAATGCCCAAATAAACCACCGGTAAATTATGTCGCTGTGCCGTGGATAAAACTAAGGGGGCCATCAACAAAAAAGCCACCGAATAAAAAAGGGGAAGGCCCACAATAAAGCCAATGATCATAAAGGCAAATGGTAAGTTTTTTTGCCCTAAAACATCCACTAGCCAGTCGGCAATCACCGTAGTCGCCTGACTTTTAGCGACCATTTTACCGATCATCGCCCCCAAAATAATGATGGGAATAATAGAGCCTAAAGTTCCCCCAATTCCTTTTTGGATGGCTACAATCGTATCACCCGTATTCAACCCACTGGCTAAGCCTAAGCCCAAAGAAACGAGCAAAAAGGATATAAATGGCTGAAGCTTTAGTACTGAAATGAACAGCACCAATAAAACAATAGCTACACTAATGAATACCCAAATACTGATCATCTTTTAATTAAAAATCTAAAATAATTATTTTTCTGCTACTGGAGCACTAATTACCTTTAAATATCTTCCCATCCAATAAGGCAATAACCAAATATCTCCTGCACTATGCTCTGAAGTTCCATTGCCCCCATTACGGTCCATATTGAACATATTTCCATTATGACGTTGTACAGGTCGCTCATCTGGAGGCAAAACCTCTTTGATTTTTTGATCTCTAAAATTTGGGGATAGCTTTTCGATATCACCCCGATGACTATTTTGAATGGCCCAATCCACTAAATCCATCGGATGCTCACGTAAATACCATGCCGCCTCATCTAAATCAAATTTGGCCGTTCCCGTTAATGCCGTAAAAATATTCCAAGCTCCTTCTTTTTCAGGTCTTTCAATCTCCCAATGATCGATGATGGATTTTTTAAACCCCGCTCGCAAAGTGTCATTGAATGCATAGCGATACAATCCCCAATACCCAACAAAATACATTTCATCATCTGAGTGATTCCACCCATCTGATAAATTTTTTGCGTTTGGATCTGCGCTATCAGGAGCATGGCCTATTTGGCCAATGGGCCTCATTAAATTCTCATAGTATCCATGTTTTTGCATAAGCTCAAAGGCCTTTTGCTTGTAAATAGGTTTCTTGGTGAATCGATATGCGGTTTGCAACATCGACATAATATTCGATGAATTCAGTTTACGATCTCCAATGTTCGTTGGGAAGCCATTCACATATTCTGGATTCCAACGCCCCCATAGGGTAGGCTTTCCATTGTAGTCAATTAAATACCAATTATTTTTAATGATATGGGACATCAGCGTGTCAATCAAAATGATCGAACGTTTTTGCAAATCTGGGACATCTACTAATTCAGCTAAAGCTCCAAAAGCAAAAATATGCCCGATCACTTCGTCTGATGAGGTGGTAGATTTCCAGTCCCACTCGGGCTCGGGAGAATGCTGCCAGCGCTCAGGATCAGAAAGCTGTGAAATAAATCCACGTCTTTCATAGGACCGAGCCGGGAATCCCGGTACCGGATTAACGGTATATAACCTTTCCATGGACTCAAAAGCTTCGCGTACATTCGCCAAGGCATCCGCTTCTTTAGTCACCGCATACCTGAAAATCTCTCCTCCTAAATACATGGAAGTCCATAAGCCGTCATTATCTGAATCAGACAAATATCCCGTGGTGATATTACCATGATCCATATGATCCAAATGAGAATTAAAACCATGCCTAATATGTCGGTCACGCACTTGTCCCTCATAGTACATCGCCTTTTCATGCAAGGTCATCGACTTAAAACAAATTTGACCCAAACCAGCTTTCGTCAATACCAGAACGGAATTTTTGGGTCCCGCACTTATCGATGTGACTGCATTGCTTGGAAGCCAACGCTCACCTTGGTAATAATCAAACTTCCCATCCTTGCGTAAAGCAAATGCCCCGTTAGTAGAACCAAACCATACTTTATCCCCTAAAATTTTGACGGAGGTAATGGATTTCACCGGAATTTTTTGTTGGAGTACACCCGACTTTTTACCTGCCAAATCCACTTTAAAAAATCCTTCACTACTACCTACAACCGCTTCATTTCCTTTGACGTCAAATGACGTTAAATTATTTCCGGAAACCCATAGAGATAATTGGCCCGTAGCCGCATCAAAACGATGCAATCCTTTCGAAGCAAGAACCCAAAAATAACCCGTTGTTTTATCAAAATTAATGGCTAGAACTTGGTCACCCACCACGTTAGATTTAAAGAACGTCTTTGATTTTTTAACCAAATGAACGGAAGATCCATCAGAGATTAAAAATGTAAAATCATTTCCGCCCGCAGCTATCGTCGCCCCCGGCAATTCGTGTGTGGAATAAAGGGTTCCGGCCCAAGCATGACTGAAAATTGCTTTGTCATCGACAAAAACAAATTGGTTTTCATGGGCCAATAAACTTTGAATTTTTTTAGGGGCACTGGTACGATTCCGTTGATCTGGCAACAAATTCCCAGGGTATAGAAATTGGCCATCATGTGGCAATAGTAAGCCCGCAGAACTAAATATTTTAATGGCCCCGTTGCGGTCGGCGAAGGCAGACTTCAACGCTACCTGACTATCTTTTAGATAATATTTGATACTATAATCTTGCATGTAAGGTTTATCTACATACACGGGCTGATTTGATTTTTTTTGCCCATAAGCAACCACACTTAAAAACAGCAAAAATAACGTGATACTTTTTTTCATTTAATTGATTTTTGAGGGGTCAAGGACCACATATTTAATTGATTTTTGATCGGTACCCACATGTGATGAATAGGTCATGCGCAACAAGCTATCGGGAGTTTGAATGAACGAGGGATAAGAAAAACTTCCTTTTCCTGGTTCCACGTTTTCAATCGGGATTTTCCATTTCCATGTTTTCCCTTCATCCTCTGAAAGGTACATTTGAAAACGATACCTGCCATCTGTAATGTCATTGCCTAAAAATGCCAATCGGCCATCTTTTAAAACCAATAATTCGACACTGGCCGTATTGGGGATTTCGGATTTGATTGTTGGTGTCCAGGTCTCCCCTAAATCTGAGGATTCACTGATGTGCACGCGAGGTGGATCGTCCCCACTATCCCGCATAAATGCCATGATATTTCCATTTTTTTTACGGACCAAAGCAGGCTGAATAGGGCCGCGTCCTACCACAGGTAAACTAGGATGCCATGTGGAGCCTTGGTCATCTGAAATAGCCATCATGGATAAATTAAATCCGTCGGAATACAAGGGCAAAACAATGCGATTTTCACCTAGTAGCAAGGGTTTGATCCGAGTCATCCAACCCAAATTACGCTTCATCGGGTCTAGCGCAGAAGTGTTAATCATCTCATCATATTTGGGGGCATAACCAGCCCAGCCGATTTCATGACTCGGTAATTGCTTGAGTTTTATGGCAATTTCTTTCGCAAAACGATCATCCATTTTCAACAAAATATTATCTTGCCATTCCCAAATGGGCGCGCCGGGTTTAGTATAATTAAGCGTCGTTTTTACTCGCAAAATAGATTGTTCCCAACGGTTCGATTGCACCGCGATCCAAACTAAAAACAATTTACCACTTTGGTTTAAAAATAATACCGGATTGCAATCAGGTAGGTTAGGTGTATCCGCCATTAAAAAGGGTTCGCTCCAGGCTTTTGCCCCTTTTTGTAATCGGGCCCCCATCAATTTCACATCGTCTGAATTACGCTCGCCGTTACCATAAAACCACACCGACAAAAGATCTCCATTGGGCAATGATACCATACTACTTCCGTGCACGTGCTTTTCCTGACCTGGAAAAATAAGCATGGATTCCACAATTGGACTAGCAAATTTTTGTGTGAAGGCAAAAAAAGGAAACCCTAAGATGAGTGTTAAAACGAAAAACCTGCGCATCTTATTTAAGTTTTTTACGGCGTTCCAATAATTCTCGGAAAGTCGTCAAAATGATTCCTTCTTTTTCAATATAGGCTTTTAAATCCGAGTTCATCATCGAGTTCATATCGGCTAACCGAGAACCCCCAGACCCAGAAACATATTTAAATTCTTCTGTAATATCGCTGCTATGAACAATCATCATAGCCACACCCGGATTCATATTTTTGATTGTTTCAATCCATTGTTGGGCCTTGTATTTCCCCCATTCTTCCGCCGTGGGATTTCCGGCAGGCTTCCAGTCCCCACTAAACGTATGCAAATCATCTAAAACGGGTAAACCTGCATTCCATAGTTTCTCACCCATTTTACTAGCCTCGCCAAATAAATCCGTAAGACCATATCGTTTAGCTTCTAGTTTTGTGCCCTCTTTCCAAGTCCCTTCCGCCTTCATTTTCTTGATGAGAGGCAAGTTCATCGACTCAATCATCATTTTATTATTGCCCCCTGGAAACATCACTGGGATACCTAATTCAATGCCCACTTTCACGTAGCGTTCTAAAAATGGAGGGTAGGCAAATAGGGTTCCCATGTGAGAATCTATATGTGATGGGGACCAACCTAAACGTTTGGCGCGTTCTACCTGCGCTCGTATTTCTCTTTCCACTTCGTCTGGGCTTGCATTTTTAATGACCTGCTCTACGCTATGGTATAAGCAGCCGTCTCCATCACTTAATCCGGGAACTTGTTGGAACCCAGCCAGCGCAGGCCAACGGTAATCATTCCATTCCGAAGTTAAAGTCAAATGCAATCCAGCATCTGCTTTGGGGTTATTTTTCTGTAAATAATGGATAAAACTTGCTGCCCAAGGACATGGCATCATGATGCTACAAGAAGTAGCTACACCTTGTTCCATCGATTTATAGGCCCCTTGGTTTGATGAATAGGACATTCCGCAATCATCGACGTGGAAAATCAATACCTTTTTTCCTTTTGGAAATCCTAATCTTTCCGCATAGGTTTTGTCAGTTTGGCCGAATACTTGGGAGCTTAATAAACAAAAAATGACGAAAATTTTGAAGCGATTATTCATGTTGTAAATTGGTTTAGCGATTTTTTAATTCTGTGGTTTGGGGCTTTCTTTGACTAATTTAAGGGCTTGTTCCATGTAAATTTCGGCGGTCATTTCACCTAAGGAAGTGCGCGAGACATATTCGTATCGTTTGAAGGAATTGAAATCTACTTTGGCCAACATATACCCAAAGGCGTCATTGGTCAATCCAAATAGAAATGGCATTTTGCTATTCATATTTCTTTTCACATAATACCCTACATTAGGCAAGGCCTCTCCTGGAACTGTTAAGATTTGTGCAGGCCCAATATTCAATAGATTGAGCTGAGTCGTGACATAATTCTCTTTCCCGCCTTCATATTTTAAGGGTGATTTTTTCAAAATATACCGCATGATTTCGGAGTCAATGGGTAATTCTAGTTTTCTAGAGGTACAATAAAGTGTAGGGCCAACAAGTACCGGAGCTGCCGCCACAATACGCATAGCTTCATCCGCTAAAAGCTCCCCGATTCGAATACATTCTTCCCAGGTATTGGCTTCTTTTTGGCCTTGACCTTCTTTTCCATATTCTAATCGAGTATCAGCGGTAACCATTCCACCCTGGGCGCCATTCATAAATAAGGCCACACCGCCGATGGTCGATTCAATTTTTTGGTACAAAGGTCCGATCATATCGGGACTTAAAATCCCCCGACTATTTCCTAGGACCTCTGGATGAACCGCATAATTAACTAAAGTCGCGATGGGTTTTCCGGTACGAGGACCTGAAGTGGCAATGGCTTGAATGACACCGCAACGAGGATCATAAAGCGCTGGAGCATAATAGTTATACGCTATTTTACCTTTTGCTTCATCCATGGCCACTTTTAAAGACGCTGGTTGGAGGTTCGCAGATGCCTCATTCACCGCATCGGCAATTTGCTTCACACACCAATCTAAATATTTTAAATCCGCATATGACTTCCCAGACATATCTGGAAATCCATACGCATCAGGCGCGCTGTGGGTATGTGTGGCACCGATCAAAATATTTTCAGGAGCAATGCCTTTAATGAGTGCACGGGAACGGTTTCCTAAGATGGAAGTCCAGCCTAAATTATCGACATTGACGATGGCAAAACGTGTACTTCCTTGCTCAAAGACCATCGCCCGGGCAAATAAATCCCCACGCTTTTCTTTTACAGGATGTGGTACGCCTATTCCACCCGATACGGGCAAAAGGGGATTTGGCGTAATGACGCGAACGGCGGCACCGACACGGATATTTTGCGCTTGTAGCGTCAAACTAGCCACTAACAATAAGCAAAAATAAATAAAACGTTGCATCATAAATTGAAAAATTTAAATGAAAAAAAACCACAGGCAAAAATACCTGTGGTTAATTTAATAAAAATTCTATTTAGTAAGGCTTGCTCGTGCCTATTAATAGCCATGGCCTAGACCAAGCGCTATTTTTACCATCTGCTTGTGAAAAATTAGTTATTTCTAATTTATCCATCGCAGCCGTTACATTTTTAGCGTTGATTCTTATTTCATCTTGCATGTAATAAAAACGTAAAGGCAATGCTTGGCGTTTCGCTGCGGGACCAGCCGTTAATGCAGGAAGTCCAGTTCTTCTGTAATCAAACCAAGATTCAGTGGCCGCAGTCCAAGAAGCAATCCATTTTTGTTCGATGATCTGCTTTAAAGTTCCGTTGTAAGCTACTCCGCTTCCAGCAAGATAAGCTGATGATGAACCACTCACACCCCATGCAGCTAAAGATGTTTTAACACCCGCTTCATAAAGTGATTTTGCATCGCCAACAGACCAACCTTTTTGGGCCGCCTCCGCTAAGATGAAGTTTACCTCAGCAGCAGAAATCAAACGAGCCCTTAATAAAGCGCCTGATGCATTCTTGTACATAGGAGCTAAGAAAGAAACGTGAGGATTAAATGAGGTTTGTCCAGGAGTAGGATTTAAATTATATGCAGAAGGCAATGCAGAGAATGAAGTAGGAAGACCTACATATTCTGGATCTGTATCTACTACCGTTTTACCTATTTTATCAGGAGATAAATAACGTTTGCCACCCTCAATTTTATCCGTACCTGCAGGTAAAGCCGCATCCACCACTAATGGAATTTCAACTTTAGCCGCCCAAACACCTAAACGAGGATCTTTGACACCTTGTAGGTATTTGACAAATGTACTGGCCATTTTTAAACGGCGGTAATTACTTCCGGATACATCATACACTGCGTTAGCAGGCCAAGAAGTACCATCTGAAGTACCAGGGAACCCCATTGTTGCATCATCTGAATTAGAGGTGATGATCGGATAATTAGCCGCATTCTTAATAATATTTTCAATACCTGCTTTCGCTACATCAGCCTTCTTTCCTGAAATACGCATGAAATAACGCAAAGCTAAGGAGTTAGCAAATTTTCTCCATTTTGTAGGATCTCCACCATAAATAACGTCTACATTATCTACGATGCTTGAGTAGTCAGATTTTTGCTTTGATAATAATTTATTGGCCTTTTCTAAATCAGCGATAATGCCAGCGTATATAACCTCTTGGCTATCGTAAGCAGGTAAAATATTGTCCACTCCACCTAATTCCCCTTTTAAGGCATTGGTATAAGGAGCATCCCCCCAAAGGTCGGTAATTAAACCAAACATAAACGCTTTATTCACCAATGCAACTCCTTGATGAAACTCTAAATTCATCGTTACGGCGCGTTGGTATAATAGGTCATTATTACGTAGGATGTCATAGTAGCCAGACCAACTTTGGTTTCCGCCCCAGTCGTAGTCATTATGTCCTGAAGACCATGCATCTTTTTGAGTGTGCTGAACAACTCCCGCGATATCCTGATATCCTAGGTTGACATACGATTTTGCCATTTCGGTCAATACCGTTGGCATAATTAAATTTGGGTTCACCACATCTGGCTGAACTCCATTTGGGTTAGTATTTACCGAGGTTAAATCTTCACAAGAGAAGAAAGAACCTGTCAATAAGGCAAAAACTGCGATTTTTATATATTTATTCATTTTCATGATTTCAAAATTTTAAGGTGATTGAATTAAAATGTTAAACCAAGTTTAAATCCTACTGGGATAACCCATGGTGTCACATTGTATCGTTCGATACCCTGTTTAAATTGTGTTCCTGCTTGAACTCCAGCTTGTGGTTGGAAGGCCGTTTCTGGATCAATACCAATTTTTGCTGCAGTCCATAAGATAATATTACGGCTATATACTGAGAAGTTGGCTGCTTGTAAGCCTAATTTCTTAACCACGTTGCTTGGCACTTCATATCCGATTGAAACTTCTCTTAATTTTAAGAACGATGCATCAAAGGTCGCTGCACGTGTAAAACTCCAAGGATAGTTATCACCAAAAGGAATAATACGCGTATCAGGGCCTCCTAAGTTTTCTTCGTATCCGGTTATATTTCCCTTGCTATCATATTGTGCGATAACTCCAGGGTTGAATACTCCGTTTGGATAAACTTTTCCGCCATATTCAAATGGAAATCCGCCGTATTGTTTGGTAGGTCCGCCGACAATCGGGAAATTATTCCCATTGATTTTAATCATGGTTTCTTGGTTTGCGACTAAGTAATTACGTAAAGCGTCACCCGTCATAGTACCAGGATTAATTAAATTATCCAAGAATCTTTGCGATTTCAAATCTGACTCACCATAACGATAAGTTTGAGAAACAAAGTTTCCTCCATTTCTCCAATCAAAAGTCATGTTCAAACTCCAATTTTTATAACTTAAAGAAGCCTGCATACCTAGGATAAAATCTGGATTGAAATTACCAATTTTAGTTCTTGATTTTGAAGCACTCACAGATTGCCATGATCCGTCACTATCCAAGATTGGGTAGCCAAAATATTTAGACGACTTATCCGTTACAGTAACAATTTCGGCATCATAAATGTCTCCAATCTTTTCTCCTACATAGGTCCAAGCGCCACCTTTAGCATCTGTCCATAGGGTATAAAAATTCAAACCTTCAGAAAGTTCTTTAATCGTTGTTGAATTTTTATAGAAGTTGGTCGTCAAATCTAACCTCCATCCATTTTTGTCAATCGGTGTTCCTCCCAAAGTTAACTCGATACCTTTACTCTCTAATAAACCTGCGTTGATGTTTTTAGAGGTAAAACCAGTAGATGCAGGCAAGGTGGTAGGAATAATTTGGTTTCTATTCTCAACGGTATAATAAGTACCCGAGAATCTTAGGCGATTTTTATACATCGTAAGATCCAAACCTAAGTCCATCGAGGTGGTAATCTCGGGCTTTAAATCAGGCAATAAAATAGAACCTGGTTTAGCTAATCGAGTCACGCCACCCCAAGATTCTGCTAATCCTAAGGTATTAAATAAGGCATAAGGATTGGTATCATTTCCTGCTTGTGCTACACCTGCGCGGACTTTTAATAAATCAATGCGGTTGTTAGGTATTTGGAGCATCTCGTTCAACAATACACTCAAAGATGCGGAAGGATAAAAATAGGATCTATTGTTTACCGGTAATGTACTTGACCAGTCGTTACGAGCCGTTAAATCCAAATACAACATATCTTTGTAACCTATGTTAGCCATTCCATACCCACTATAAACCACTTTATTGGAGTGAGAACTTGAATATTGAATATTCGCTGTCGCTATGTTTTGTAGCGTGTACAAGCCAGGAATTACTAATCCTGTTCCCCCTTTACTTGATTCGCTGATGTAAACATTCGTCGATTTTCTAGCGTTACCTCCCAGAGAGAATGATAAGGTGAAGTCTTGCAATGATTTTGCATAAGTAGCTAAGAAATCAATATTACGCTCTGAAGGAGAAAGCGTGGTTAAACCATAGGCCCCATTTTTTTCTCCGGTATAACTAGGCGCAATCTTCGTTTCTCTTGTTTCCCCATACGTATCTAACGAGTAGCGAGCCATTAAGCTTAACTCTTTGGTGATTTGATAATCTAATTTAGCATTACCAAAAAAGCGATTCCGCTCAAAAGCATTTTTAACTTCATAGGCTAAGAACCAAGGATTGTTATAATCTCCAATCGCTTGAGAATTTTGTTGTAAACCCTCTTTTCCTGGAACCCAATAACTCTTCAAATCCATAATGTTAATATGGGGAGAAACCGCATACGCCCACTGCAATGGATTTGAACCACGCTCACTGGCAGGACGATTGTTAGAGTTATTGCGACTGAAGTCGAAGTTGGTACTTAACTTAATTTTATTTGTCAACTTCAATGAAGTAGCTAAATCGATCGAGTTTTTAAACAAATCTGATCCTGGAATTAGACCGCGGTTTGTCATATTAGAATATGAAATACGATAAGTAGCCGCATCCGTGCTATTTGAAATAGAGAATCCGTTGGTCGTTGTAATTCCTGTCTGAACAAAGTTCTTCACATTATCTGGGTACGATTTCAAATCCGTTGGGACTTGATTTCCCTTAGCATCTAAAGGACTATTCCATTGAACAGCTTTATAGCCCTTATCCAATTCTGGACCTACACCCCCGGATGATCCTTCGTCAATGTACAGTGTTCCACCTGGATACGGATTGTTATCTGGAGTAAATGGCAAAACACCTGTTGCAAACTTCGAATGCATATTTAAATACTTGAATGGATTGTCAAATACGGTATTTGAATTTACATTAATCGTCATTTTATTTGACTTAGCACCTGTTTTTGTTGTGATCAAAACCACCCCATTTCCCGCTCTAGATCCATAAAGCGCGGCAGCACTAGGTCCCTTTAACACGGAAACACTTTCTATGTTATCCGGATTAATATCCGAAATGGCATTACCATAATCCACACGGTTATCATTACCCACTTGGCCTACGTTGTTCAAGGTATTTATCACCGGAACACCGTCAATCACAAATAAGGGCTGATTATCATTACTTAATGACTTCGCACCCCGAATAATCATACTGACAGAAGAACCCGTCGCACCCGTTGCATTGATACTAACTCCGGCTAATTTCCCCGAAAGGCCATTCAACACGTTTTCAGTAACAACCCTGTTTAAATCCTTACCTGATACTTTACCTACCGAATAACCTAAAGATTTCTCTTCACGTTTAATTCCTAAGGCTGTAACCACGACCTCGTTGAGTTCCTGGGTGCTTGAAGTCAACACGACATCAACCACGTTTCTGTTGCCCACCTTAATTTCTTGGGCGTCAAAACCAATCGATGTAAAAGATAATACAGGACTAGCTCCAGAAACGTCCAATGAATAAGTTCCACTCGCATTGCTGCTCGTTCCCTTTTGAGTTCCCTTAACCTGAATATTAACTCCTGGAATTCCAGTACCATCTGAACTTGCGGTAATTTTACCGGTGATGGTTCTTGTTTGAGCAACCATTGTGGACATGCTTAACGCAAACAGAAAGGCTGAGAATGCCAAATGCCGAAGCATTTGTTGCGGAAAATGTAAATGCATACTTGAAAAATTTAGAAGTAAAAAAACACTTATAATTAATGGGTAACAGAAATAATAATATTCTTACAAAGGATTAGATTTAAATAACGCCATAATTAAATCGAAAATTCAAGTAAATAAACTATTTTGGCATTAATAATTAACTAAGCAAAAAAACACTGTCAAATTTTGTGAAATAATTAAATTTATGAAGGCTCACCTGTTAAAAGTTTCTCCTCAAACACTTCGCTCTTTTAGCATTCGACGAGACAATGTTAGTTATTTTTATAACCAATATCATTATCATCCTGAAATAGAACTATTATATATTGATAAAGGAACAGGAACCCAGTTTGTTGGGGACAGTATCCAACGTTTTCAGGATGGGGATCTGCTCTTAATCGGGTCAAATTGCCCTCATTATTTAAGAAGTGATAATATTTATTTCCAGAATAATCCCGACTTAAGCGTGTCAGCAGTCGTGATCCATTTTGATCCCGCTATTTTTGGACCTGATTTTTTTGAGCTCGTTGAAAATAGATATGTCAAGCAACTGCTTGAAAAATCAAAACTTGGCCTCCGAATTACAGGCAAAACCAGAGCCTCTGTAGTCAAGCAAATGCTTCATATGCTGGAAGACACAAAAAGTAATCTCATTCTCGAGCTTCTTAAACTACTAGATCCCCTATCTCAAAGTCCTGAAATTGAATTGTTAGCGACACGTATTTTAGAGCATAATCCCAGCGATAAAGAAACAGCCCGATTAAATTCGATCTATAATTTTTCTGCTAAACATTTTAAACGCAAAATTACGATCGAGGAAATTGCCGAGGTGGCCAACCTAAGTTCAAATTCATTTTGTCGTTATTTTAAAAATAGAACTCGCAAACATTTTTCCCATTTCTTGAATGAAATTCGTATCGAATATGCCTGTAAATTAATTAAGGAAAATCAATACCAAGTAACTCAAGTATGCTACGAAGCGGGATTCAACAATTTTCCAAATTTTAATAATGCATTTAAAAAGATTACGGGCAAAACCCCTTTGCAATATTCTAAAGAGTTTATAGTAAGTTAATCTGAATATAAATAAACCAAAAAATAGTTATGTAATTTTGAACAACCTATAAAAACAATTCGAATACCTCCATTTATTTCTTTACATATGAAACATTTCACAGCCTTATTTCTTCTCATTACTTTCTTTTGTCAAGCTCAAGACATCAAAGTCATTCGCGGCCCCTACCTACAAAATTTTACTCCCACTTCGGGGATGGTTCGTTGGCGCACCGACATCGCGGCCAATAGCCAAGTGATTTATGGAAATAGTCCAAGTCAATTAGATCAATCGGTCACAGACGCCAACTTACTTACCGAGCATGAAATAAAAATCAAAAACTTAAGCCCCGGAAAAAAATACTATTACGCGATCATTTCCGCAGGAACTAAAATAGGTGGTGACGAAACCTATTATTTTAATACCGTACCTAAAGCCGGATCCACAAAACCGGTACGGATTTGGGCCCTAGGGGATTTTGGAAATAGTTCTAAAAACCAAGCGGACGTACGCGATGCGATGTTTAATGCAACAAAAACACATAAACCTGATGCGTGGATCTGGATGGGCGACAATGCCTATTCAAACGGAAAAGAAGAAGAATACCAAAATCATGTCTTCCGAGTGTACCAAGATACTTTCTTTAAAAATTTACCTGTTTGGCCATCTCCAGGTAACCATGATTATGGAGGAAAACACGACCCTTCTTTGCCTCCTTATTTTAAAATTTTTACGATGCCCACTCAAGGCGAAAATGGAGGATTACCTTCTGGGACAGAATCTTTTTACTCGTTCAACTACGGAAATGTACATTTAATTTCCCTGGATAGTGAAGCCATGGAGTCAGACAGTAGCTATTTATACAATGAGAATGGCAAACAAGCGAACTGGTTGAAAAAGGATTTAGAAGCGAACAAATTGCCGTGGACGATCGTATACTGGCATAAACCTCCGTATTCAAAAGCATCTCACGATTCAGATACCGAAATTTGGATGTACAAAGTCAGAGAAAACATCACCCCAATTTTAGAAAAATACAAAGTTGATTTAGTGATTTGTGGGCATAGCCATGGCTACGAGAGAAACCATCCAATGCTTGGACATACCGGCAAAAGCGCCACCTATGACGCTGCCATTCACAAAAAAGCGAATGAAGTCGCTCCCAATAATTACGTTGTCAAAAAAGGAGAAAGTCAAGGCACCATTTATATCGTCAATGGTTCCGGGGGCCAATTGGGCGGCAAGCAAAAGGATTATCCATTGAAATCTTCTGTTTACTCCAATGTTACTGAAGGGGGTTCTATGCTGATCGATGTGGTGAACAGAAAATTAAATGCGCAATGGATTTGTGCTGATGGCGTGGTAAGAGATATGTTTTCAATTGAGAAAAAATAATTAATGCTTTAAATATTTTGTAACCTCCCTAATCGGAGCAATCCAAATGCCGTGTTGGGGATCTTGTGCATAGCGCATGAGATCCTCCAGCATGGTCAATCGAGTCGTTTGATTTCCTTCCTGACCCATTTCATGTCCGGCTAACACGAGCCAAAACCCCTTTTCGCTCGCATCTTTGATCATTGGCAATATCTCATCAAAATTCTTTCCATCCATTTCGACTCCGGTCAATTGGGCCCTGTTTAAATATGCGGGATCGTTCGGCGCTTCATCGCGCCATCCCCGACCCGAGCTAAATAATTGGTAGACGAGAGGAACATAGCTTTGCGTTTTAGCGTCATTGCCCACAAACTTCTGCCCACAGGGATAGGCAAACGATTCCGGTTTTATACCGATCATCTGATGCAATTGTTCGTTGGACTCGACCAATTCTTTTTGCATCTTTTCCAAGGTATACTCCTCCAAAGCCTTATTTCTGGACCAAGCGAAATTCCCTGAGCAAGGATGTAAACTCGAATGATTCCCAATTTCATGGCCATTCTCCGCCGCCTTTTTCCACATTGCTACGTTTTTTTCAATGGCATTTGGCATCACATATAAAGTCGCTTTTACCCCGTATTTATCTAAAAGCGCCGTGCCCCCATTCACCTGACTTGCTCGGCCATCGTCAAAAGTTAAACTTAATGCCATCTTTTTGCCTGTTGGCCAAGTGGTCTTATTTTGAGCATTCAATGAAAAAGGACCGTTCAAAAATATAAATACAGTGAACACAAAAATCAATAATTTTTTCATCTATATACAGTTTAAGGGATAAGTTCTTTTATTTTTTTCATCAAATCCGCCGCTTTTAATATGGCATCTGACAAAGGTAATCCCTTTTTCATTTCGGGTCTTTTATGACCCGTTTCCGTTAGCCAGGCATCTTTTAAGATATTATGGCGCTCCACCACTAGGTCAAAAAATGCTTTCGGGTCCTGCAAGGGTTGAAGCATTTCTTCCGTTGAATTGATTCTACTTATTTTTTTCGCACCCAAATACCTCAAAATTTCTTTCGCCATCATCCAGTGACCTTCATCACCGGGGTGCACCCCATCTTTGGAGATTCGAAAGTTGGCATTCTTTTTTAATTCCGTATTTGCATATTTTTGAAGCGCGCTGTGGGTGTCAATGACTTGCCAATTTTTCTGCTCAGTTAGCCAATGTGAATATTCATCCAACACCTTCCCGTACCCACTATTTTCAGTTGGTTTTTCTTCATACAAAGAAGGGGTGATGTGAATAATTTTGGCACCAGAAAGTACTACTTGGTCATGCATCCAGATAATTCCCTCCTTAAATTTTTGAAATCTGGTTTCGTCCAATGGAAGATAAATTCCATCATTCATTCCGTAAGTAGCGAATACTAAGTCGGGCTTTATTAGGTCTAATACTCGGGCCAATCGCTCATGTAAGTCAGGCCTGGGAAAACGTCCGCTGGCATGTCCATCTTCCGATAAGCCTGACACCGTTTCACTGGGTAAACCCACATTGTAAATGTCAATTTCTTGATTCGGAAATTTGGCTCGTTGGTATGCCTCAATAATCTGCACATACCTCCCTGCATAGGTGATGCTATTCCCAATAAAAAGCACCCGCTTGGGATTTCCAGGGAAAATTTGTGCTTGCCCTAAAAAGCCAATTAATAAAAAGGCTAGAATTAAATACTTTTTCATCATTTTTTCAATGTATCTATTACCACAGGTTCCGCACCAAATCTCTTTTTTGCTCCCTTTATTTCTCCATGAGAATTGACGGCGATGGCTGCTAGAATTCCGATGAAGACGAGAACAATCGCTGCATTTTTAAATCCAGTACTAAGCCGCAGCTTACTCGGATTTATTTCAGGTTCTGCGCGATCGATCAGAAAAAATATAATCGCAAAATTTACGATGTATAGATATTGTTCGACGCGATAGGTGCTGACAAAGGCCCCCGTTACTAAGAAACTTAAAGCAATATATAAGGCCCAATGTCCAAAGAAAAAGGTCTTTATCCCTCGGTAATCTAAGGTTTCAAATTTTTTAAATCTAAAGATCCAATAAGCCCCTAGGGTGACAATTAATACCACGGAACCCCAAATCACCCCATCGTAAAAAGCATAATCATCCGAAGGTAATAATTTCACAAACGTAGATTGTATTCGCTCCCATTCGAAATTTTGTTGCCACATAATTACGGGAATGACGAGGACCAACATGACCAATTGGAATACCTGATTTTTTGTTGGCGCCGGTTTCTCTTTCCCCCAATCGCTGGTCAACGTTCCATAGGCTAAACCAAGCCCACCAAAGAACCCTAAGGAATATTCCATGACATTCCAAAAGTTAAAATGAATCTCTGATGTTTGGCCTAATACTTGGAGAAAGTTGCCAAAGGCAAATCCAAAACCACCCCCTAAGCCCGAAAATATAGCTACGCGCAGAGCTGATTTTTGTTTCCCTCGAATCATATTCCAGGTTAACGCGGCCGCCATACCAAAACAAACTGCCCACACTTCAGAGCGGGGAGGCGTCATATTCCAACCAAATTGCTCGACGATAAAGAAATAAAATATAATGCCGCCAACGGCCATTTCCAAAATCAATTTGGGCCATTTGACCGGCTTTTTAATCGTATTAGAAAGGCCTAATCCAAATAGCCCGCCTCCTAAAAATCCGTATAAGCACCCGATCACAAATAACATGGATAAGCCATAAAATACATTGGGCCAGTCACTGCCTCGGCCATATCCCACCACCAAACCGTAGCTCATCATACCTCCTAAACCCCAACCCAAAGCACCTGCTAAGACCACTGAAAAAGATTTTGCTAGCCAATCTTTTCTTTTCACCACTAAAAGAGTCGCTAATGATCCAATTGCGCCGGCCCAAGCTGCTCCATGTTCATGGCCAAATTGGCCTCGAATCGCCCAAGCAGTCCCTAGCGACATGGCAACAACCAGCATACTGAAGTATAATTGATTTGATTTCATTGAGTTAACAGATTTAATTTTCGTAAACATAGGAAATTTTTACGGGTAGCGCAATTTGACGATTTTGATTTCGTATCAAAATAAAAATGGATACTTTTGGTTTTGATTACATCTATGAAAAAGAATATTTTGCTCCTCATGTACTTGGGTTTTTCGCTTTCGGCCACCGCCTGCGAGTTTCATGACGCACCCCAACTATCACCAATCATGACGGATACTACCGTCATTCCCCTAGGTGGAAATACGTTTATTGACACAAAATTTGAAGTTGGCGAGGCCATCACTCAAAATGGAATTCAGGCTTGGACCTCCGAAAAAAGTGTATTTAACTTTTATTTTAAAAACGAAAAAGCCAGAACCTGTGCCATTTTTATTTCGCTGTTGCCGGGAGTTTTTTCGAGTAAAATCAAATTGACCTTGGGGGAGCAGGCGCATGTAGTCCAACTAACTAAACTCCAAAAGAATCCAGTATTGATTGGGAATTTTGTGTTGACTGCGGGCTACCAAAAACTAGTTTTGGAGGGACTTACAAAAGAAACGGCCGATTTTGCCGCGATTAGTTCTTTAATCGTTCTAACAAATGAACCCGGAGAATTTAACTTTGTTAAGGACAATATAGACAATCGATTTTATTGGGGCCGCAGGGGTCCGTCTGTGCATTTGACATATACCGAGCCGGAGGGGAAAAATATAAAATGGTTTTATAATGAAGTGACGATTCCAAAGGGTCTTGATCCAGTGGGGTCCTATTTCATGGCTAATGGATTCGCTGAAGGATATTTTGGTTTTCAAGTAAATTCAGAAACGGAAAGGCGAATCTTGTTTTCTGTTTGGAGCCCATTTAAAACAGATAATCCAAGTTCCATCCCCGAGGATCAAAAAATCAAATTACTGAAAAAGGGGGATGGCGTTTATACCGGGGAATTTGGGAATGAAGGTTCAGGTGGACAAAGCTATTTGAAATATCGTTGGGAAGCGGGAAAGACCTATCAATTTTTAAATTCGGTGGAGCCCAATGGCCATGGCGCCACCAATTATACTGCCTATTTTAAGGAATATGGTTCGCCCGATTGGTTGCTTATCGCTTCATTTAATCGTCCAAAAACAGACACCTGGTACAAAAGGCCCCATTCATTTGTGGAGAATTTCAATCCCAATTTTGGCCATATTATAAGGCAGGCGACCTACCAAAATCAATGGGTTTCTGATTCAAATGGCCAATGGTTTGAGTTATCAGAAGCGAAATTTACGGGTGACGATATCGCAAAAAGGGCTTATCGAAAAGACTATGAAGGAGGAGAAAAATTAGGGTATTTTTATTTACAAAATGGAGGATTTTTCAACGGCCAAGCTTTATTGAATCAAAGTTTCAAAAGGGCTGCAGCAAATAGTAAGCCTGCCATTGATTTCAAAAAATTACCTTAATTTTGAACATGGAAGAAAAATCAAACGATCCATTACATGGTAAAACATTGGAAGTAATTTTGACTGACCTAGTTGCTTTATACGGCTGGGATGAAATGTCAAAAAAAATTCGGATTAATTGTTTTTCATTCGAACCCAGCATTAAATCAAGTCTATCATTTTTGAGAAAAACGCCATGGGCCAGACAAAAAGTAGAGGTGCTTTACACCTGGTCGATCAAGAAAATCGCTAAGATGAAACTGGACGCTGACGCACATTCACAATCCACGCAAACACCGCCGCCGTCAAAAACATTATAATACTATACACCACCGCGGGTACCGTCATCGCCCCAATCCCTATTACATTTAGGGCAATATAGATCGCTAATGTTCCATTGTGAATCCCTATTTCCATGCCGATGGCGATGGCCTGTTTTTTCGAAAGTTTAAAAAATAGCGGAATATAATAGCCGAGAGATAAACAAGAAATATTAAAAATGAAGGCCGCAAGGCCAACCGTTTTGAGGTCGGCCCACAAATGATCGCGTTCGCGGAGGCCCGCTAAAATAATGATTAAGGCCAAGAAAATAGCTGAGATTATTTTAACCGGCTGCTCTAATTTCTGAGTTAATTTGGGGGCACGATTTCGGATGATCATCCCTAAGCCCACAGGCAATATGACGACATAACATACTTCCAACACTTTACTGAATTGTAAAGGGACATAAGTGTTTTGTTGCAAAAAATGAGCCATGGATACATTCACAATAACGGCAATCGAAAACACGGAAAATAGGCTATTTAAAGCCGTAAGGGTGACATTAAGTGCGACATCCCCTTGGGCGATGTGGCTGTAAAGATTCGCTGAGGGTCCACCGGGAGCCGCTGCTAATAACATTAATCCGACGGCTAGTACGGGGGGTATTCCAAGCAATTTGATGATTAAAAAACAAATGACAGGCAAGACAAACATTTGACAAAATAGGCCAATAATAACGGCCTTTGGAAAAGTATATACCCGTTTAAAATCTGCAAGCGTTAGTGAAAGTCCCAGACCCGTCATAATGAGTGCAAGGGCGAGAGGCATAAGGACTACGGATAAAAAATTAGCTTGCATTCATTTTAATTTTGATGTAAATAAGTAATTAATTTTAGTTTAATAGACAAGTAAATAAACTATTTTTCGGCCAACAATAATTTAATGTCCTTCGCTAATTGTTCCATTTCTAATCCTAAGCTCCCATTATAAATTCCCCGAATTCGTAATGTTTTGTCGACTAGCACCACATGTTCCGTATGTAAAAATTGGCCATTGTCTTTTGTGAATCCAAGATTTTCTTCGGCAAAATAGGATTTGCGCGCTAGGGTATAAATGGCATTTTTATCCCCGGTAAGTAGGTGCCACTGTTTGCTTTTGATGTTATTTTTATCTGCATATTTTTTGAGCACGCTGACTGAATCAAGCCATGGCGTCACGCTAAATGTTAACATTTCTACTTCGGGATTTTGACCAAATTCAGATTCAATCACCCGCATTTGTTTGATCATGTTCGGGCAAATATTCGTACACCGACTAAAAAAGAAATTGGCCACATGGACTTTCCCTCGTAACAAAGTATCGCTTATGGATTTCCCGTGCTGATCTAAAAATGAAAAAGATTTTAACCGATGCGTGATTTTGGCAACAGCCGCTTTTGTGCTCTCAAAAAATTGGGGTTCGAAATCCGGAGTATTGTAATAAGGCAAAGTGGTTGCTACCTCGCTGGGAGAACAAGCAAAAGCGATACATAAAAAACCACTAATTAAGTAGGCGTGCAGTGACATTGACACAGTTTTTAGTTCCTAATAAACCGAAGCGGCGGCCATTTTTCATGACGTAATTTGCCCTAACGAGGCCATTGTCATAAAATAATTTTTGAGACCCCTCTTCGTGACCAGCTACATAATGCATTTCACGTATCAAGACTCCGTTTTCATTCCATTCTCTTGCCAAACCCTGATATTCGTCGTTTTGGAAATGATACTCTTGTTGTTTTTTGCCTGTTGGAAAATATTGAAAAAATGCCCCCGTTTTTTTTCCCTGTACAAAAGTCCTACATTCTTTCAACACGTGTCCAGGAAAATATTGAACCCAATTCCCATGCCGATTACCCTTCAAATAGGATTCCATTTTAAGGGTATCTCGGGTCAGGGTATCTAGGCTAAAAAGCTTTCCTGAAAATGGTTTTCCTTGAAAAAATACACCTGAATTTTCAAAAGAAATCTGCGGATTATCTGCCGAAATTAAGCGCATTTTTTCATTCGAAATGTCTGAAGAATTCTTTAAAAACTTAGAAAAAAAAGAGGTAGTATTTTCCTCATTGGAGGAACATTGAAAAAAAATAATCGCGATAAAAAAACTACTGAGATACCGTGCCAGGCGTTCCATAAAATCCATTCCCATTGATATAAGGATCTTCTTGAGTAATATGATAATGGTAGATTCCGGCGGGAAATTCAGTGGTTGCGTGCGTGTGTCCATGCAATACGTCTAGGTTCGCATTGGTCACTGCTTTGCCACTTTCCCATGGCCCATACACGGGAAATCCATCCAATAAAAAACCTAACAAAGCCATTTTATCTGCCTTAACAGTGGTCAAATACAGGGGTTCCACATGGTAATGGTATTTACCTCCAGGAGCTGGATGGCCATAATATTGATCAAATGAAGTCATTTCTCCGGCCAGCGGTTGGTTAGGCCCGGCGTATTGATTATAAAAAGGAACTCCATTCAGAGAGATGCCGATAGCACCTAAGGGAGTCGCTGTAACCTTGTTTGCCGCAACTGGTTTTACGGGAATTTTAAACGTATAAAGCCCTGAGGAAATGCTATTGGGATTTTTTGCAAAGTTCAGCCCATTAAATGTTTTGCCCGAAAAATTCTCGTATAAGCTGCTGTTGGTCGCATAGTAAATGCTTTTATGATCAGGTACTCCGTTGGTCTCAATCGTCACATAAGTCCCATCAGATGTCATTTTTGTGGCGCCATAAATTAGCTTAAAATACGATGGAACTTCGGCAGTACCTGGGCTCGTTGTGCCCGAACCAGTTGTCCCACCAATTGGCGTTGCGGGAGTAATTGTGCTCCCAGAATCACTTGATTTAGAACAGCCCAGGCATAGAATTAAAAATAAAAATGCTTTTTTCATCAATTTTATTTGCCTAACATGGGAAATAATCTTCGAATATCAGCTTCTGTAGGAATGCTTCCATACTCACAAATTTCAAAAGCCTCGGCATAATTTATCTGTTCCGCTTTTTCTTTTCCGTACCATTTTTCAAGCGCCTTTTTAACTTCAGCATTAACTTTGGTTACGCGTTTGCTTAATAAATATTCTCGTTGTTTGGCCTTATCTTTAGGGACTTCGGATTCATAATTTCCGATCCATGGAAGCCACTCAAAAAACTGAGATTGATGGGCATCTAGGCCATCTAATTTTTTAGCAATAACCGAGGTTATGTCGACCGCGATGTCTGCTTGGAAAGGATTTGGCTTTTTGAAATTGTCCTGAAAATATAAAAAAACTGGGTTTTTACGTAATGGAGGAGTGTCAGGCGCAATGTTGGGTACACCCACCATGAAGGCCGCATCTTGTACTAAAACACCCGTATAGCGGTGATCAGGGTGATAATCATTGGAACGTGGGGCAATCACCACATCTGCTTTCCACTCCCTAATTTTACGAATGATTTGCAATCGGATTTCCAAGGTAGGAAGTAATTCGCCATCATGATTATCTAATACATCGTAGGAAACTCCAAGGCGTTTGGCCACTTCCTTCGTTTCAGCAATGCGTCGTTTGGCTAACATTCCACCACCTTCACTTTGATGACCCGCATCACCATTTGTAACGGAAACAAATTTTACATGGTGACCCATTGCCACAAAAAGGGCTGCAGTACCACCACTTTTAATGTCGCAATCATCGGGATGTGCGCCGATCATGATAATTTGCAATGGGCGATCTTGAGCAAAAATCATTGTTTGAAGCCCTAGAAAACAACAGATAAATAACCAGTTTTTCATCGTTTTTTTTCTTAAAGATAATTCCTTCTACTTATTCTGGCAAGACTTTAATTTTTAATGTATCCGCATTGATCCCTGTAAATATTCCCAGACCATTTAGAATGGTCGTAGGCGGGGTAGAAATATTTTGGGTCGTATTTCCATTCCGCTGATAAAGAGCCACATAGTCAGAATTTAGTTTAAATAAAATTAGATTATGTAGGCCAAAATACTGAAAACTTTGAGACCGAACCTCCGCCGTATTTCCTTGAATAGGCTGATTTCTAAAGCGTATATTAGGCCTAACTCGAGTGGGGTCAACGGGAAATTTAATTATTTCAACGGGATTCGGCTCAAGACTTTCGATGATGGACATGTAATAATCATTGGTATTGTTCTCCCAAGTGAGCAATACATTGTTATCCACATTACTTCCCCCACCAAATCCTCCTTGTGGTCTACCACCGGCTGAAATATCAATCGCTAGTCGGGAAATAACGGTCTTGTTTGAGGCAAACTTTACAGGCTTGCTTGGGATTTGCGTCGTGGCACTTACTTGCTTGCCTAAATAATCAAATTTAAAAGAATAGGAACTGCCGACAGTAATTGGAAAAACAGATTCGGATACATAAAGCCCACTTCCTTTTGAAACTAAATTAATTGATCCTTTAGGGCCTGTGATCGTTATTTTCAATCCATCCACTGGCTTCTCTTTATTGGCCAAAGAATCCGCCGAATAGGGTATTTCAGTATGTACGGTGAGCGAGATTGGAGCACCTGGAATTAGGTAAGCTTCTACTACGGGTTTTGGAGTGGTCTCTTCAAACCCATTATCAAGGGTTGCACAAGAGAAACTCATCATTCCTAAAAAGATATATAAGGTGATATTTTTCATGATTG